>ERZ838839.47-NODE-47-length-145894-cov-7.252148_pt1 | contig 145894 bp, 110 predicted proteins | sample MGYA00519909_ERZ838839 | MGnify/ENA primary metagenome ERZ838839 (study PRJEB31850, sample SAMEA3708843) | human gut metagenome | biome: human gut; feature: human-associated habitat; material: faeces | place: China | collected 2014 ...
GTATCCAAGAGATCTTGACCGTACAGGAGCAAGCCGGATTCCAGATGATTATGGCGATCTTGGATGAGGATCATATCGATTATTTGAATAACAAACGTGCGGACGCACCTTATTGGACAACCCTAGGTAAATAAATAATATACATGAAACAACTTACTATCGAGGCCTTCAAGGCCATGTTAGACAATGCGCTGAAACAGATCAAGGCACGTGAGGAGGAATTCTCTAAATTGGATGCCGTAATCGGGGATGGTGATCATGGTACCGCTATCGTTGCCGCTATGACTGCTGTGAATAAAAGCGCTCAGTCTGGAACGGAGTTCAAGCAAATGCTTGGTGATATGGGTATGGATGTGATGATGGAAGTGAGTGGATCGACAAGTACCTTGCTCGGTGCTTTCTTCTTGGGTATGAGCGATCATGCAGAGGGAACCGAGTTGGATGCCGCAGGCGTGAAAGCTATGTTCGCCGGTGGCTTGGCGAATGTGCAACAACAAACCCAAGCGAAACGAGGCGACAAGACGATGATGGATGCCTTGATCCCGGCGGTGGAGGCTATGCAGGCTTGTACGTCGGATGATATCAAGGAGGTCTTGAATGCCGGCGCTAAAGCGGCGCTTGATGGAGCGGAGGCTACGGTACCGATGAAAGCTAACTTTGGACGTGCCCGTAACTATGGTGAGCGTTCGATTGGTTTCGCTGATAGCGGGGCTACTTCGTGGAGCTGTATGTTCGCTTCTTTTGCAGAGGTGCTATAAAATAATACACAGCGTGAGACGGGGCATGCCCCGTCTCTACAAAATATAATAATATAACGAATAATAAATATGGCAGATTTAGATGATTTAAGAGAAGGTGCGGACTTCGGTTTAGGCATCAATTGTGAGAACCAGAGTTTCCATGTGAAGGGAGCCGAGAACTTACCTTGGGGCATGAAAGACCGTCTGTCCCGTATCTTCAACCCGAAGACAGGCAAGGCGGTTATGCTTGCTTTTGACCATGGTTTCATCATGGGGCCGACTTCCGGTTTGGAGCGTATCGACTTGAATATCGTTCCTTTGATTGAATATGCGGATTGCTTGATGTGTACCCGTGGTATCCTGCAATCTACGATCCCTGCGAATACGACGAAACCGATTTGTCTTCGTTCGGACGCTGGAACGTCTATTCTTACGGATTTGAACGATAATGTATTGATCGATATAGAGGACGCTATCCGTATGAACGTCTCCGCCATGGCGGTTATGTTGGCTATCGGTGATGAGGCGCATGAGGCTAAGACTGTGGCTAACTTATATAAGGCGGTCGATAAGGCCAGCCGTTACAATATCCCGGTAATGGGTGTTACCGCCGTTGGTAAGCAAATGGCTCGAGACGCTCGTTATTTCGGTCTGGCTTCCCGTATCTGTGCGGAGAATGGCGCTAATATCGTGAAGACCTACTATTGTGAGGGCTTCGAGAAGGTAGCCGCTGCTTGTCCGGTTCCCGTGGTAATTGCCGGTGGTAAGAAATTACCGGAGAAGGAGGCGTTGGAATTATGTTATAATGCGATCAACGACGGTGCGGCTGGCGTGGATATGGGACGTAACGTATTCCAGAGTACTTCTCCTGTCGCCATGATCCAAGCGGTTCATGCGGTCGTGCATCAAGGTATCACGCCTGATCAGGGATATGAGTTGTTCTGCGACTTAGCGAAATAATCCATCGCAGGGGTAGGTTTTACCTGCTCCTGCTTATTTATATAATTTAAACCATGAAAATCTATACTTTTATATTATCCGCATGCCTGCTACTCGTATGTTCCGCATGTCATGAGGCGTCGCATTATCTTTTATTAGGCGGTTCCGGCTGGGACAAAATCGCCATCGTAAACAAGAACACGAAAGAAATTGAATGGGAGCATCCCTTGGAAAAAGGATGGGAATGTAATTCCGTAGCTGTTACTTCCGACCGGAATATCCTTTTTTCCTATTCGAAAGGGGCGAAGCTAATCACCCGGGATCATGAGGAGGTCTGGAATATCTCCGCTCCGGAAGGCTGTGAGATGCAGACGGCCCGTGTACTTCCCAACGGTAATTATTTATTAGCGTGGTGTGGATACCCGGCGACGATCATGGAGGTGAATGCAAAAGGAGAGATCCTGTCGAAAACGGATTTCGACACCCATATTGAGCAACCCCATGCCCAATTCCGTCAAGTAAACAAAAATAAGCAGGGCAATTATTTAGTGCCCTTGTTCGCTACCTCCGAGATCCGGGAAATATCCCCGTCCGGTCAATTGCTGAAAAGCGTGAAAGTAGACGGTAACCCGTTTAGCGTGGCTGCGTTGGATAACGGTAATTATCTGGTCGCTTGCGGTGATGCCCATTGCTTCATAGAGCTGAATTTCGAGACTGGAGATATCGTTCGCAAGGTGAATGAGAACGATATCGAGGGAGCCCAGCTTTTCTTTGTTGCCCAGTTGCTCCCTAAACGGGACGGTGGTTTGTATATCTGTAACTGGCAAGGCCATGACGGAGAGGCTGCGAAAGGACATTACCCGCAGTTGATCGAGATAAACGGAGCCGGAAAGATGGTCTGGGATTTGAATGATAACGCTACCTTCGGGATGATCTCCTCTATTTGTCCGATCGATTAAAGATATATCCGGATTATTAATTATATTTGTACACCTAAATTCTAAATAAAGCATGGAAGAGAAAAACACGAATGCTACTAAACGTCGAAACCCTGTAACTTGGGTCCCTAGTGTCTATTTTGCTATGGGATTGCCTTTTGTAGTGCTGAACATGGTTACCGTACTCATGTTTAAGGGATTGGATATCTCGGATGCCCAGATTGCGTTATGGACCTCGGTTATCATGTTACCTTGGACCTTAAAGCCTTTATGGAGCCCGTTTTTGGAAATGTATCGTACCAAGAAATTCTTTGTCGTATTGACCCAGTTGTTATCCGGTTGCTTATTCGGTTTAGTGGCCTTGGCGTTAAACTTGCCGAGTTTCTTTGCTCTATCTATCGCATTATTAGGTATTATAGCGCTTAGCGGGGCTACGCATGACGTGGCAACGGATGGCGTTTATATGAAAGAGCTCTCACCGGAGAATCAAGCCAAATATATCGGTTGGCAAGGTGCGTTTTACAATTTAGCGAAGATCGTAGCCACGGGTGGTCTGGTTTATCTGGCGGGTTATATGATGCAATATTTTACCGGGATAGGATTGGAGAAAGAGGCCATGATATACGCTTGGATGATCGTTATGCTGCTTTGCGGTACGATCATGATCCTGCTTGGTTTTTATCATATGAAGATGTTGCCTTCGGGTGGAAAAGCCGCTACCGGAGAACATTCGTTGAAGGAAAGTATGGCTGAGCTATGGCTGGTCTTCAAGGAGTTCTTCACGAAGAAGTATATCGTGTGGTATATCTGTTTCATTATATTGTATCGTTTTGCCGAGGGTTTCGTGATAAAGATCGTACCTTTGTTCTTGAAAGCTCCGATAGCTGATCAAGGATTAGGACTAACGGAGCAAGAGATCGGTTTGTATTATGGTACGTTTGGAGCGGCGGCGTTTGTGCTGGGTTCTTTGCTCGGTGGATATTATATCTCGGCTAAGGGATTGCGAAAGGTATTGTTTACGCTTTGTTGTTGCTTCAACATACCGTTTTTGGTATACACGTTCTTGGCGTGTTTCCAGCCTGATAATGGTCTCATTATCGCTTCCGCCATCGTATTCGAGTATTTTGGCTATGGATTCGGTTTCGTGGGCTTGATGCTGTTTATGATGCAACAGGTAGCTCCGGGCAAGCATCAGATGGCGCATTATGCGTTCGCCTCAGGTATCATGAACCTTGGCGTAATGCTTCCGGGAATGATGAGCGGTTTTGTGAGTGACTGGCTAGGTTATAAGTATTTCTTTATCGTGACCTTGCTGGCGATGATCCCTTCATTCTTGGTAGCCTATTTCGTACCGTTCACGTATGACGATAAAGGTAATAAGTTAGTATAGTAATATTTTAATAGGATTAGTTATGGATAATTTGAAAATCGTAGGCGCTCCGCTGCCAGATATGCCTTGGGAAGATCGTCCCGAGGGTAGCAAAGAAGTATTGTGGAGATATTCGAAGAACCCGGTGATTCCTCGTGATATCCTCCCGACATCGAACAGTGTGTTCAACAGTGCTGTTGTCCCTTTCAAAGGTGGTTATGCCGGTGTGTTCCGATGCGACGATACGAATCGCCGGATGCGTTTGCACGTAGGTTTTAGCGCAGATGCCATTCATTGGAGTATCTCTGAGACAAAACTCGAGTTTGAGTGCGACGACAAGGAGATCGGCGAGTTTGTTTATGCCTACGACCCCCGTGTATGTTTTATCGAGGATCGTTACTATGTGACTTGGTGTAACGGTTATCATGGCCCGACGATCGGCGTGGCTTACACGTTCGATTTCGAGACCTTCCATCAGCTGGAGAACGCTTATCTGCCTTTCAACCGTAATGGCGTGATGTTCCCTCGTAAGATTAACGGAAACTTCGCCATGTTGAGCCGTCCGAGCGACAACGGTCATACTCCGTTCGGCGATATTTTCTATAGCGAGTCTCCGGATATGTGTTTCTGGGGTAAACATCGCCACGTGATGTCTCCGGCTGCGTTCGAGGATAGCGCTTGGCAGTGTACGAAGATCGGTGCGGGCCCTATCCCTATCGAGACTTCCGAAGGCTGGTTATTGATTTACCACGGCGTGCTTCGTTCTTGCAACGGGTATGTGTATAGCTTCGGTTCCGCTATCTTGGATTTGGAGCAACCTTGGAAAGTGAAATTCCGCTCCGGACCTTATTTGTTATCCCCGCAAAAGGATTACGAGTGCATGGGAGACGTTCCGAACGTAGTCTTTCCCTGTGCCGCCTTGCATGATCCGGAGACGAAACGTATCGCTATCTATTACGGCTGCGCAGATACGGTAACAGGATTGGCTTTTGGCTATATTGATGAGATTTTGGATTTTACGAAGAAGAATTCAATCATTTAACAGACTCGAGAAGAACAATATACTTTTGTTGTCGAAACAATATACTTTTACACACGAAAGTATATTGTTTTAGAACAAAAAGTATATTGTTTTTTTTATTAGGTAAAAGAGTAAGAGCTATGACAAAGATACAACAGTTTTTGGCAGATCTGCCCGAGGAGAAGAAATCCTTGTTTGTCCCTGTTTTCGGGAGCATGGAGAAATTTTATACGGTAGTTTACTTGATCGCCCGGAATGAGCACGTCACTGATCAGGAGAAGCCAGATCGTTATGAGGATCGTTTACAGGTGATTCGCCAGATACGTAACCGGGTGGAGAAACTAGTTTCCTCGTATGGCTTGGACGGAGGGGAGATCGTAGCCGATATCGCCAGCGACTATTTTGAGGATTATGTCAATTACAAAGAGCCGGAGCTAGACATTACGAATGATGAGTTTATCGCTATCCTCCAGAAAATATAGGAGATAAATATAATTTTATTGTGTGGTAGTATTGACATTATCCGGTATCACCGTGGCTTTGATGACTCTCCCGAACTTAATTGGTATCTTGCTGTTACATAGGGAAGTGAAAAACTCTGTCAAGGAGTATTGGCGACGGATGAAGGAGAAGTAATGACTGTGAATAACATTTTTTGTGTATAATACGCTTTGTATGTGTTTAATAACGCCTATCTTTGCCAATTACCGGAATTTTAGGTTCTGGGTATTAGTTGAGAAGAGTAATGATTGAGAGTTGGCAAAGTTTTATTGAATGAAGTATTTTACAAAGTTAATACGCTGGATATCTTCACAGGAGCATTTATATTTCTTATTTGCCCTGTTATTTATCATCCCAAACTGTGTGTTCTTTTTTACGGAACCGCTTCCCGTCACGGTCGGTATCGCCTCGTTGCTGATACCTTTGGCCTTTTGGATGGGTGTTTTGTTAGTGGCCCGTAAACCGGGGATCGTGGTTTGGTGCCTGTTGCCGAAGGTTATATTAGATGGGGGGCAGTTGGTGCTTCTGTATCTTTTCGGGCAGTCCGTGATAGCGGTTGATATGTATTTGAACCTTACCAGCTCGAACGCTTCCGAGGCTAGCGAATTATTGGGGAATATCATTTTGGTGATCGGTTGCGTATTCTTTTTCTATACATTGCCTACTCTAATACTCGCTTATCGTTCGATACGGCAGAAAGAGAAATTGCGAAATCCTTTCCGGAAGAAATGGGCCAAGATCAGCCTAGGCATGTTTGTCATGGGCTTGATCCTTTGCTTCCTGTCTCCTTTGCAAGATCACCGGTTTTCATGGAAGGACGATGTGTATCCGGCTAACGCCCTATACAATTTATATTTCGCCATAAATAAGGCGGAGAGGAACCGTAAGTATCATATTACTTCCGCCGACTTTAAGTTCGACGCCACTAAGCTGGAACAAGCTGAGGGAAAACGGGAGATCTACGTCTTGGTAGTGGGAGAGACCTCCCGTGCTATGGAATGGAGCCTTTACGGATACGAGCGCAAGACGACTCCCCGTATGGAGGCTTTAGACGGATTGGTGCATTTCACGGATGTGGTGACGCAATCGAATAATACGCATAAAAGTGTCCCCATTATCCTGTCCGCTGCCAGCGCCGAGAATTATGGAGTCCTTTACGACGAGAAAAGTATCGTGACCGCTTTCAAAGAGGCTGGTTTCCGTACGCTCGTGATCGCCAACCAGAAACTAACGACCTCGATGATCGGCGCTTTTTACCGGGAGGCAGATACCTTTATCGATATGAGCGCATTTAATACGGGTTCTACGCTAACCTCCTTGCACGATGCGGCGATCCTGCCTTATCTAAAGAAGGAACTGGATAAAGAGGACGGTAATCTTTTCGTAGTACTGCATACTTATGGCTCGCATTTTAATTACCATGAACGTTATCCGAAGGAGTTCCGTTTCTATAGGCCGGATAAGGCGGAGGGAATTCGTGCCTCGTATAAAAAGGAGTTACGGAACGCTTATGATAATTCCATCCACTATACAGATTACGTGCTGGGGGAAATCGTGGATATGTTGGCGAAGACAAATGCTCCGGCATCCATGCTTTACTTAAGCGATCATGGAGAGGATATCTTCGATGATTCCAGAGCCCGTTATCTGCATGCTTCTCCGATACCGACCTATTACCAGTTGCATATCCCGTATGTGATCTGGTTCTCGAAGGCTTACCGGGAGTCATATCCCCAGAAATATCTGGAAGCGCAGGCACACGAGACTTATCCGGTTAGCACGAACAGCGTATTCCATACGATGCTTGATATAGCCGGTGTGCGGACTCCGGTGGCCGATTCCACGTTTGCTTTAACGAATCGTGCCTTCAAGGTACGTGACCGTATGTATCTGGGAGACCATGACGACCCGATCCCATTTTGGAAAGTCGGCTTAAAAAAGCAGGATTTTGAGATGATGGATAAATGGGATATCGCTTATGATAGGAATTAGACTGATCTCAATCGTATATGAAAGAGCAAAGCGGACATATTACTAGCAAGGTGATATTAGGCTATATTTTGCTGATTACCATTGCGGTCTGCTCAGTCGCTTACATTTATAATATAGTAGAGAAAGTGGCCGAGGAGGACGAGCCGGATCATCAGGCACGCCGGAAGGTGTACTTGGTCACCAATACGCTCTCCCTGCTCTATGAAAGCGAGGCGTTGGGGCAGTTGGTAGGCATGCCCCAGAACGAGTTCCGCCACTTCAATCGTACGTTGAATAAGGCCCATAATAACATGGATTCGTTGAGGACCTTGGTGACGGACTCCATGCAACTCCTGAAAATAGATACGATCGACATACTGCTGGAGCGTAAGCGATGGAATACCCGCCGCTTGCTTGAGACTTGGCAGGAAGCGAACACGGAGCGTCTTTATACGGAGAATATCGAGAAAATAATTGCCGTCCGGGATACGATCGTAAATGAGGTGCAGGTACAAGAGCGGGTAGAGGTCAAGCAAGATACGGTGGTAGTTCCCCGTAAGAAGCGAGGATTCTTCAAGCGTTTGGCCGACGTGTTCTCTCCCGGCAAGGAAGATACCAGCATCGTGGTGAACACGACCCGGGAGATCGTTACCGATACGTTGGTGAACGCTTATAATCCGACCGATACGATTGTCAGCGTGCTGAAAAGCATCCAAGACAGTGTGGCTTGGCAACGGCAACAACTGATGGATCAGTTGTTGGAAAGGGCCTCTAACTTACGGTATAACAATAGCGTGATTACCCGGGAGATCAACCAGATGCTCCGTAATATCGAGGAGGAGGAGATGGAGGCGTCGCTGGAAAGGGTCTATAAGAAGCAGGTACTATTAAGGGAGACCTCCCATTTGATCGCCGGAATCGCGATCGTCTCCGTGGTAATCGCCTTTCTGTTCCTCTTCTTTATCTCACGGGATATCTCACGAAGTAAATATTACCGTATGCAACTGGAAAAGGCGAAACAGGTCGCCGAAAGCTTATTGCGAAGCCGTGAGAAGCTGATGTTGACGATCAGCCACGATATACGGGCTCCGCTCTCTTCCATCATCGGATATATCGAGCTTTTGCTACGCCGCCATCCAGACGAGCGTCAGCAATATTATCTGGAGAACATGAAAGGTTCCTCGGATCATATCCTTTCCTTGGTGAACGACCTGTTGGATTTCCAGCGGTTGGAGTCCGGCGAGATGGAGGTGCATAGCGTTCCCTTCCGTGTCCCGGCCTTGTTCGATGAGATCTATACCAGCTTCCAGCCGATAGCGGAGGCGAAAGGCTTACGGTTTGTCTTGAACCTGAAACCGGAGGAGACTGGGCAAGTTTATATGGGCGACCCGATCCGTATCCGGCAGGTCGTAGGAAACCTCTTATCTAACGCTATCAAGTTCACGGAAGCGGGGCGAGTCGTTTTACTTGTCTCCTTACAGAAACTGTCCGCTGTCCATTATCAACTGTCCATTACCGTCAGCGATTCCGGTCCGGGCATCCCGAAAGAGGAACAAGAGCGGATATTCGGGGAGTTTACTCGCCTTGCCGATACGGAAGAGGTGGAAGGTTTCGGTCTGGGCCTCTCCATCACCCGTAAGCTTCTGTCCTTGATGAACGGTACGCTTGCTTTGGATAGTACCCCGGGGAAAGGCAGTGATTTCACGATCTTGCTACCTCTTCCCTTGGCCGATAATCAATCTTTGCCGGACGTAACGGCGGAGGCTCCGGATGCTGGTGAGGCCGAGGCTTTACCCTTGTTTGAGGGGCAAGATGTCTATTGTCTTCTGGTAGATGACGATCCTCTACAACTGGCCTTGACGGAGGAACTCTTGAAGCAGAGTCACGTGCAGGTGGTAGGTTGTACGAATCCGCATAACGTCCTCGAGCTATTGCGGAACACCGTATTCAACGCCATTATCACCGATATACAGATGCCGACGCTGGATGGCTATCATTTACTGGAGCGGATACGTACGTCCGGTATCCCCGGAACGGATGAGATCCCGGTGATCGCCCTATCTGCCAGTATCGCCAAGGAGCACGAGCATTATCTGGAGGCTGGTTTCACGGGTTTCTTGAACAAGCCGTTTACCGCCGCCCAATTAATCTCCTTGCTGAATGAGTTGCTGACACTCCATCTGGAGGCAAGGAGCGAGTTGAATTTCTCTTCGTTGACCGCTTTTGCCGGAGAGGATCCGGAGGCCTCAGCCTCTATACTGAAAACCTTCTCGGAGGAAACCCGCAAGAGCATCGACTTACTTCGGGATGCGTTAGAGGGAAAAGACCGGGAGGAAGCCTCCCGGATATCTCATAAGTTGATTCCCCTGTTCACGATGCTGGGGGCCAATTCATTGGTACAACACCTGCGGATCTTGGAGAAGAACGATGAGGAACTGACCGATTCCGGCTGGTACCACCTGCTGGGCGAGGTAATCGAGCAAGCACTTGCTATCGTGAAGGATGCGGAGTCCGCCATCGGGTAATCTTGTGGAATCCGGTGTGGAATAAATACCCATCCGTGGAATGCCTTTCCCCATGCTTTTGAAATAAAATTCTACTTTATAGAAACAAAATTTATCTATTACTTGTTAAAGGATAAGTAGTTAGATATTCATTGTCGTGCGTTTCGCTGGCTTTGGCACGATATTCGCTATCTATTTAATGAAATCGCAAGTGGGCGTTTCTACATTTAAACCGTTAAAAACAAAAGTCATGAATTTATTCATGGCGAAAGATTAAGTCCTGAGTATTCAATTTAAGTCTGCAAAAGAAAAAGGCATCCTTTCGAGGATGCTTTTTCTATTTAGTTTCGTTACTTTTGCCACGAAATAATAAAATCTACTGAATCATATCATGGAACACGCGCTACAATCCCGACCTCGTATCGAGGTGGTCGACGCATTACGAGGATTTGCTGTTATGGCTATTATCCTATTGCATAATATCGAGCATTTTAACTTGTATAATTTTCCGGAGGCTACTACCGATTTTATGAAAGCCTTGGATAAAGGGGTATGGGATACCTTGTTCTTCCTCTTTTCCGGGAAGGCATACGCTATTTTCGCCCTGCTGTTCGGTTTTAGTTTTTTCATCCAGTTTGATAACCAAGCGAGGAAAGGGAAGGACTTCCGGCTTCGTTTCTTCTGGCGGTTGATGCTCCTATTCTTTATCGGTTGCTTCAACGCCTCGTTCTTCCCGGGGGAGATATTGGTGCTTTATTCGATCTTGGGTATTGTGTTGATACCGGTTTGCAAGTTGAGTAATAAGATGGTATTGGCGATCGCCGTGTTTTTGATGCTACAGCCCATGGAATGGGGTAAATTCATGTATGCCTTGATGCATCCGGAATATGTGGCATCCAAGGAACAATGGCTGGTGCACTGTATGCGGATCTATCCGTATATGGAAGGTGCTAGCTTTTGGGAAATGGTCAAGTCTAATCTGTGGGACGGGCAGCTGTATAGCCTTCTCTGGGCTTGGAGCTATGGACGTTTCTTCCAGACATCGGCTCTCTTTATGCTGGGCATGTTGTTGGGGCGCAAGGGATTGTTTGTCGATCCGGAGAAGCATCGGACGTTTTGGACAAGGACCTTTGTTATCGGGGTAGTTTGTTTCATTCCCCTCTATTATCTGTCCCTTTCCCTACCCGGTTTGCTGGAGCGTACCGAAGAGCTTCGCCCGATGAGTACGATCGTGTCTTCCTTGCGTAATTTCTCGTTCATGTGCGTATTGGTATCCTCCTTTATCTTTTTGTGGCAGTGGAAGGCGCCGCATAAGGTGCTTCACGGGCTTGTGCCTTACGGGAAAATGAGCTTGACGAATTACCTCACGCAATCGATGGTAGGCTCTTTTATCTATTTCGGATACGGTTTATCCCTGTATGACGATCTGGGAACGACCGCCAGCTTCGCCGTAGGAATCCTTCTTTTCATTCTCCAGCTAGGTTTTTGCCACTGGTGGTTAGCCCATCATAAACAAGGTCCTTTCGAGGGAGTATGGCGTAAAGCTACGTGGATGTTTTCTTGATTCGTTTTATTTATTTACCTTTGTGGTTACTATAAATAATCTGAGTGGGTATGTTGTCGATTCTAATCGTTGAAGATGATATAACTTTTTCCTTGATGCTTACCACATGGCTGGGTAAGAAAGGGTTTGTCGTAAGATCCTCGTCCTCTGTTTCCGATGCTAAACGGAGGCTGGGGGAGGAAGCGTTCGATTTGGTTATATCGGATTTACGCCTGCCGGATAGTGACGGGATCGACTTATTGAAATGGCTGAAAAGCACTCATCCTTCCTTACCCCTTATCATGATGACCAGTTATGCGGAGATACAAACGGCGGTTCAGGCGATGAAGCTGGGAGCGGCGGATTATATTGCCAAGCCGCTGAACCCGGATGAGTTGCTGGGAAAGATCAAGGAACTTGTGCGCGTGGAGGAGAAGGCTCCGGCGAGAGTCCCGGTTTCTTCGGCCCCGGATCTTTATATCGAGGGGCAGAGCCAAGCGGCCCGCCAGCTTTATGAGCATGTGCGTTTGGTGGCTCCGACGGATATGTCGGTATTGGTGACCGGCGCTAGTGGTACCGGTAAGGAGTATATCGCCCGTCGGATTCACGAGCAAAGTAATCGTAGCAAGGCTCCGTTTGTCGCCGTGGATTGCGGCGCTATTCCCAAGGAATTGGCGGCTTCCGAGTTCTTCGGCCACGTGAAAGGTTCTTTTACGGGGGCGATCGAGAACAAGACCGGGGCGTTCGTGGCGGCCCAAGGCGGTACGATATTTTTGGATGAGATCGGGAACCTGACGTATGAGGTGCAGGTCCAGCTATTGCGTGCCCTGCAGGAGCGCAAGGTGAAGCCGATCGGGAGCAATCAGGAGATCGCCATCAACGTACGTCTGATATCCGCTACGAACGAGAACTTGCGGCAGGCGATCGAGAAAGGAGATTTCCGTGAGGACCTGTACCATCGTATCAATGAGTTCACGATCCGTATCCCGGACTTGAAAGAGCGAAAAGAGGATTTGCTCTTGTTCGCCAATCATTTTCTCGATCTGGCGAATAGCGAGCTCCAGAAAGATATCATCGGTTTCGACAACGATACCATGCAATTGTTCCAATCCTATTCTTGGCCGGGCAACCTGCGGCAGATGAAGAACGTCATCAAGTACGCCACCTTATTGGCGACCGGCCGCTACATCACCCGCAAGGAACTCCCGGAGGAACTGACGGAGAACCTCCCGTCGCACACTAACATCCAGCTAAAGAACGTGGAGCACGAACGAGACCTTATCCGTAAGGCCCTCCAAGAGTGCGGCAACAATAAGACCCGTGCGGCCCAGTTATTGGGCATCGACCGGAAGACGCTTTACAATAAGCTGAAGATTTATCAGTTGGATTGAAAATTCCGTGTTTTATGTGAGTGCTTAAGGCCTATTGGGAGCCTCTGGCTTGTATGATGGGTCTGTTGCGAAATAGAAGCTTATTCTGACTATTTGCTTCATATTATACGAATATGTTGACATACCCTTCGTGCGAAAGTGACAAGATAATGAGATAGGTGTGGCAATAAACACGCTTTTTCTTGAAAAAGGGGCCAATTTTGTACACGATAGGTGGCGAAACCTGTTGCGATAGGTCGTATTGCCCAATGCCGATACTCGCGTTAGGCATTATGAGCGGTCACGCATAGGGTTATGAGTACTCATGAATGGGCATTCTTACCGTGCTATAACCCTATCGTAACACTGCTTTTACCCTTTTCTTGCCTCAAAATATGAGATACGATGAATTAATTTCGCTGGAGCGAGAGGCTGTTTTTCTGTATTCATCTGTCAACGAGACAAATGCTGCTTTTTCTTCTCGTATTTAGAAACGAGCCATACCTTTGCCCGAAAAAATCGATTCTCCGAGACTTTAGTTTTCATTTTGTCAAATTGCCAGATGGTATGTTATTGCCAAGAGAAAATCGCTAGGGGCCTTCTCCACATCGGCACCAACCACCTTTGCCGGGAACAGTAACTTTGGCTGATAAGCTGATTGAATGGTTGGAGTAGGGTGAATAGTCTTTTATTATTCTTTTTTAACATGGCATGAAATAAATATTGTCTATTTATCAAAGGTTTTTTCTTTGGAGTATTATTAATTATAGTTAATTGATGTGATAATATTTGTGCGTTTAAGAACTTCGCATTATAATAAAATCTACCTTTGCTGTTGATAATACTCAATAAGTTGATTAAAATATACAACTTCTTTTTTTAATGATGTTATAGGGGAAATATTTAATGATTAAGCATATGAAGAGATGTATTTTTACGAAAGTAAATTTCATGGCACTGTTCCTATTCGCAGTGCTGATGGTTGCTTGTACGACGGATGTGTATGAGCCGAAACCGGATCCGGATCCCGATCCAGTGCCAAAGCTCGAAGTTCCTGCGGATGGTTCTTTCTCTATTGGTAAATCAAAAACATTGACAGTGAATGTTAAGGATGAGTATAATGGTGAATTTTATTATACGGTTGAAGCTTTTACTGGTAATCCGATTATTGGAGAGAATGCGAAATTGATTTCAGGTTCAGGGCAAAAAACGAATAGTAAATTGCCTTATTGCATAAGCCTTAATATTCCAGATGCGATGCCTGTCATATATATTCGCGTTACGGATCCTTTTAAGAGGGCGGCTGTTTATGCGTTTGATGTTATTGAAGGGGATATGATTTGTAATATAGGCGGGCTTAGAACTAAGACAAAAAGCATAAGTTCTCAATTACGGAGTGACAATACAGATATCCCAGAAGTTAATTATTCTTATGGCTCTGATTGTATGAAAATTTCTGGTCAGAAGAAAATTACTTTGGAGAAAGGTAAGACCTATTTAATTCCAAAAGGTAGTATCCTTAATGGTGAGATTGTTTTACCCAGTGAAGGTGATATTCGTATTTATATAGAAGGAATTTGGCAAATCGTTAATAATGATTTGCAATTTGAGACAGGAACTTCTGTTTATATTTTAGATGGAGGCAAAGTTGAAACGGCTAAAGGGAATTCTAGAATAAGTGTTATTGGAACTTCTAGGATCGCAGTCCAAAAAGGAGGAGAATTTGGTGATGATGATAATAAAAATCAGTTGTCAATCTATTTAACAAATGCTACTTCTATTGTAAATGAGGGTGATTTTTATGCTAAATCTATATCATCTGATTCAAATGCCTCGATTTACAATACAGGTGATTTCGAGGTTGAGGAGCTTAATATGCAAAATGATGGAAACCATATTGTGAATAAGCATGAATTTGATGCTAAACATGTTTCTATGACAAATGGAGCCATAGACAACTTTTGTAAATTTGAATCAGAGAAATTTGATGTGATATCTAATGGAGTTATTAATCTGGCTCCGGCCGCCTATATGGATGTTAAACATCTTGATGCAAAGGGATTAACCTTATTTATGGATACTAAATCTATGTGGGAGGGCAAGAAAGCTTCGTTTACCGGTCAAGCAAGTGTGATACGCGGAAGCGATACGGATTATGCTCTGTTTAAGGTGGAGAATGTAGATATTAGTGGCTATAAGGTTTTGAGTTATCAGAAGAAAATCAATGTAGAATGCGAAAAGCATTCTGCGAACACAGACCGATGGAACCCTGTCTATGTGTCAGAATCGAGTGTGGCGTTTTCTGAAGGACAAGGATTTGTGGAAATAGATGACGATGATTGTAATGGAAACTCAGGTAACCATAATCCGGGAGAAGGAGATGGAGATCAAGATCCGTCGTATGAAGAAGTTGAGACTTTACCTTATACTTATTTATTTGAGGATAATTGGCCCGCTACCGGCGATTATGATATGAATGATTTGGTAATAGGTATCCAGATAAATAATAAAAAGATCGGGGACAAGACGGAGTCTGCTAAAATCATCTATACGCTATATGCCACTGGCGCTACAAAGCAAATTGGGGTTGGTTTCCAATTGGATGGTATTTCTGCATCGGCGGTTTCTGACGCTGAGCAAGGACAGACGAATGCTGTGATTCAGCTGTTTTCAGATGCCCATTCTCTATTAGGTAGCTCGGAAAGAACACCCATTAATACTTATAAAGTAACAATGACCCCCGTAGAGAATGAGGTAACAATTAATTTTAATACACCAATAGATGGAGTCATAAACGTTAATAATTTTAATCTCTTTATTGTTACCAATGGCTTTGATTCTGATCGTAGAAATGAAGTTCATATAGCGGGTTATAAAGGTACGGATAAAGCCGCTTCTAGTGATAATAGTACGGTAGACTATGTGTCGAATGAAACTGGTTTGATGTGGGCTTTAAGTATACCTTCACAAGATTTCGCTACTTATCCTAAAGAGACGATTCGTATCGATGATGCTTATGAAGGTTTCGGGAGTTGGATTAAAGGTGATAATACGCCGGGTTGGTATTTAAATTATGTAGATGAAAATGTAATAAAATACGATTTATTAATAAATAAAACAGAATAAAGAGATAATGCATATTATAATGGGGATGTGTCGCAGAGGCACATCCCTTTTTATTTTATTGGCATTAATCCAGCATCAAACTCATATAAGCCATCCTCCCCTGATAACCCATCAACTGTCGTGTTAGCGTTTGGTTATCCATTTGTTCCAAATCTTTTTTGGAGACAGGGCTTTCGTGTTGTTTGGATAGCCAGAGGTGGATCATGCGTTTCGTGTCGATGATGCGGGCCATACCCATAGGTAAGGTACCCGGAGGGGTGGGAGGGGTATTGACCGTCGCTTGCGATATGTTATTTTGCAGGGTAAGCTCTTGCAATAGTAATTCCTTGATCTCTTCCGAGTCGTAAAGAAGTTCCTTGATAAAAAGCTTTTTGTCGGACGGCGCTGTACCCGCCTCAAGAGGCAGTGCGAAAGCCATGCCAACCACCTTCTCGTTCTCGTCCAAGGCCGTGTACATCCCCCCGTTATCTAATTGCAGATCACGAAGTATCGTGATGAAATCATCCTGCGAGTGCAAGATACAGGAAGGGCGTTCACGTAATTTGCGGTTGAAATAAGCGAACAATTCGTCGGTTGTCGGTACCTCCGGTTGGATAACCGTTATCTTCGGAAGTTGAACCGGCGTATTCGGGCGGATATATGTCTCTACGGAATAATCGAATGCCTCGGTATAACCCTGTTCCCTATAATAGTCGAATAACCAAGGATCGGCAGGGATTAAGGCGGAGATAGCGATCTCACGCCGTTCCATTTCCTCGAATGTCTCTTGCAAGAGTTGTCGCATAAGCCCTTGCCCTCTTTCTTCCGGAGTCGTGCACGCCCCAGAGATATAGCCTACCGAGATCTCGGTACCCAAATAAGTCATCGTATGAGGAACTATCTGCAAGGCAGAAACTATTTTACCGTCCTTCTCGATGGTCATTGCGTTCTCGTCCTTGTAAACACGATCAAAATAAAGGCTGATAAATGCCTCGGAATCCCCGAAGCAGGTACGCCATAAGTTTACGATTTGTTGTTTCTTGTCCATAATTTATTTAGTTTGCGTAAGTTGCTTTTTTATTGCGGCACTCTTCTCTAATAGTATGGTAGGCTGATAAGAAAGCTTCGCTTGGCGCAACCCCGGTATGCCGAGATCCTCCTCCCGGTTCACGTAAGTATACTGTTCCGGAAGGTGAGAAGCGAACTCTTGGTTAATCACCGTATAGGCACCGTCGAAATTCACGTCCGCTTTCTCCACGTGAACCCCGAATGTATTATGGTTGATGGGGGCCCCGAAAGAGAAAGCGATAATCTCGTTATCCACCCGGAGAGCGCCACCGATCAGGCTTAGGCTGTCAAAATGATGCAAGGCATAGGTAAGGGAGCGACGTTCGTCATTAAGCTCTTCCTCGTCATTATCTCCATTGTTCGCCTTATACCATTTACATTCCAGTTTCAGGCATTGGGGGACGATATCCGGCGTGATAGGGACATACTCGTACGAATATTGTTTCTTGAAATTATTGATATGATTACGTTTGGATTGGTATTTCTTACCCCGTAAGGTCGCTAAATCCTCCCGTAAATAAATGTAATCGAAATAATCCCGTTCTGGGATATAAAAAAAGCTTCCGGGAAGTGCGCCTTCCAGTTGCTCCTTGGCGTCGGGGGTGATACCCAGCATACAGAGCGGATGTCCATATTTTAAGGAATCCTCTTCCAGCAAACGAACGGCACCCGCTAAATCTCCATCCCCGACAGGCATCATATAGGCGAAACGGCTCTTGTCCTCGATCATGAAACGGATTAATAAATAGCCATCCACGATAGCGAATTCACTGTCATATAAGAAACGCCAACTGCACATGTTCGCGAATGAGAAATCACAATTGCGATAATCGCTGGGAAATGTAAATGAGGTTATGATCTCTTTGTCTTCTAACCTGATCGGTTTAAACGGTATATCCATAAATTTTCTTGTACTGTTTTACAAACTGCAAATATAAAACTAAAATGCGTGTGCGAATGTTTAGAATGGGAATAATAAAGGTAATATAAATACCATAACGATTCCCATCACGATTTGTAAAGGCAACCCCACCTTTACATAGTCCATAAATGTATATTTTCCGGCGGACATAACGAGTGCGTTGGGTGGCGTAGAGAAGGGGGAGGCGAAGCACATGCTGGCACCTACCGTCACCGCCAGCAGGAATGGATAAGGGCTAACGTTGATGGCTATGGCGGATTGAAGGGCAATAGGGGCTACCAGTACCGCCGTGGCCGTGTTGCTGATAAACATGGTCAGTAGCGAGGTGGTGAAATAAATTCCGGCCATCAAGACGAGCGGTCCGTAATCGCCTAGTCCGCTCACCAATTTCTCCGAGATAAGATTGGAGGCGCCTGTCTTCTCTAAGGCTAGCGACATGGGTAACATGGCGGCGATCAAGACTACGCTTTCCCAATTAATCGTTTTATAAGCCTCTTCCACGTTACGGAAACATCCGGTTAATACCATCAATATTCCCGCTATGATTACCGCCGCTACCGGAGGAATCGGGATGAAGTCGAATACCATGGCGGCAATCATTAAGACCATGATCAAGGCGGCGACAGGGGCTTTATAATCCAGAGTGACTTTAGAGGCCTCTTCTAAGGGCTGGCCCAATACCACCCATTGCGATTGTTTCTGGCTCATGCGAGCGATACTGTCCCATGTGCCTTGTATTAGAAGGATATCGCCGGCATGCATCTTTATATCTTTTATATCATTCAGTATATATTCCCCTTTCCGTTGGATGCCTAAGATATTCACGGAATATTTATCCCTGAAACCAGAGTCCTTTACCGCCTTATTTATCAATTTCGAGTCGGGCATTAATAAGACCTCGGCGATACCGATCTCCCGAACGCTCAGCTTTTCAACCTCCGCCCCTTCAACATATTCGGATACGTGGGTATCCGTAAGCTCCAGATTCTGTTCTTTGGCGAATTGGTTTACTTTCTCGAACGGGCCGAACACATAGAGGATATCGTTCTCCTGTAATTCCGTATGTGGGCCGGCTAAGGACTGGTCTACGGTTTTAAGGAAACGTCCTTGAGAGGACGACTGCCGGCGTATCTCCAGAATGGAGAGATTATAAGCCTGCGTAATATTTAATTCTTGCAATTTTTTCCCTCCGATCCGGGAACCGGGCCTGATCTGTATCCGATATAGATTATCCGATAATTGGTATTTCTTGGCTAACTCTTTTGGGGAGTGCCCGGTTGTAGTCTTCGTGTCTTTGCCATCCTCCTTTTTTACCAAGAAGAATTTGCTTAGGGGAATCAAGACGACCAAGCCGATAAGCACACAAATAACCCCGATAGGCGTAAACGAGAAAAACGATAGATCCGTGAATCTGGCGTTGGATAGCACCTCATCTACCACGAGGTTCGGAGGCGTACCGATCAGCGTGGCCATTCCGCCCATGCTACTAGCGAAAGCCAAGGGCATCAAAAACCTCCCGGGACTGATATTGGCGCTTGCCGCCATGCTCACTACGATCGGAAGCATGAGGGCCACGGTACCCGTATTACTGACGAACGCCCCGATAAAAGCGGTGACCATCATGATCAATATGAATAATTTCAATTCGCTTTTTCCCGCTAGACGGAGTATCTTGCTGCTGATCATTTTGGCCAATCCCGTTTTAAAGATAGCTCCTCCTACGACAAACAACCCGACCATCATGATGACGATAGGATTGGAGAAGCCGGAAAGCGCTTCTTCGGGTGTAAGTATGTTGAATACGATTAATAAGACGAGGGCGCATAGAGCGACAAGATCGGAACGTAATTTTCCATTAACAAAGAAAACGGCTGATAGGGCCAGTATTATAAGTGTTGTGATCATAGGGTATAAATATTATATAAGTAAAGAACAAAAAATAGGGGGTATTTGTTCGTTACTTTCTTGTTTCGGGAAAAATGGCTAAACTTATAGGTTGAACAGCCATTTTGTAAAATAGGGGCTGGAGCTATTTTTGCAATATGAAATTCGCAACAATTAGGTTAAAACGAATGTTATTTTAATGTCTAACGAAAAGAAGATAAATCAGAGATGAAAAAGTACGACGCGATTATTATTGGTTTTGGGAAAGGTGGAAAAACCTTGGCGGCGGATTTGGCTAACCATGGATGGAATGTAGCTGTGGTGGAGCGTTCGACGGGTATGTACGGAGGCACTTGTATCAATATCGGCTGTATACCGACGAAAGCGCTTGTACATTACGCTCAAGTGACAGGGTATCGCAGACCTTCTACCTTCGAGCAACATGCGGAGGAGTTTAAACAGGCTATCCTCGCCAAGGAGAAACTGACCTCTTTGCTTCGTGAGAAGAATTTCAAGAATCTGGATGATCGGGAGACCGTAACGGTCTATACCGGAGAGGCTTCTTTTCGTTCCCCTTATGAGATTGTCGTGAAAACGGATACGGACTCTTTCTTGCTGGAAGGCGAGAAGATATTCATCAATGCCGGAGCCACGACGATTATTCCTACGATAAGCGGTATCGAGGATAATCCTTACGTATATACAAGTACTTCCATTATGGAACTGGAGAAACTGCCACGGCATCTGGTTATTGTCGGAGGCGGATATATCGGGCTGGAATTCGCTTCCATGTTCGCCGGTTTTGGGTCGGAGGTAACGATCTTGGAGGCAGGGGAGGTGTTCATCCCTCGTGAGGACCGGGACATCGCCGATTCGGTGAAGTCCACGCTAGAGAAAAAAGGGATCACCATTCATTTGAATACGGTCGTGCAGACGATCGAGCAGGATGCCGAGCGGGCTACGGTGATCTGCCGTAACGCTATCTCGGGAGATACCTTGCGGCTGGATGCCGAGGCGGTGCTTTTGGCTACCGGCCGTAAACCGAATACGGAAAGCCTAAATCTGCAAGCCGCCGGAATACGGACGACTAATCGTGGCGCTATCGAGGTGGATAGTAAGTTGCGTACCAATATCCCTAATATCTGGGCGATCGGGGATGTACATGGCGGATTACAATTTACCTATCTGTCTTTGGATGATTACCGTATTATCCGGGAAGAGCTGTTTGGTAATGGTTTCCGGAGCTTGGACGATCGGGAAGCAGTGGCTTATTCCGTATTCATCGATCCTCCGTTGGCCCATGTCGGGTTGAACGAGACGCAAGCCCGTAAGATGGAGAAAAATATAAAGGTGGCCAGCCTGCCCGCCGCCGCCATGCCTCGTACCCGTACCATCGAGCAGACGGATGGCTTACTGAAAGCCGTGGTAGATGCGGATACCGGGAAGATCCTAGGATGTACCTTATTCTGCGCCGAGTCCAGCGAAGTCATAAATACGGTTAGCTTGGCGATGCGTCTCGGGCAAGATTACACGTTCCTCCGGGATTCGATATTCACCCATCCGTCGATGAGTGAGGCTTTAAATGATCTATTTGGATTAATAAAATAAAAACATAAATATGAAAACATCAAATATTGGATTAATCGGCTTGGCCGTGATGGGAGAAAACCTTGCGTTGAACATGGAAAGCAAGGGGTTCACTGTATCCGTTTATAATCGTACAGCGCCGGGAGAGGAAGGCGTGGTAGACCGCTTCATGAGCGGTCGTGGAAAAGGAAAGAATTTTATAGGAACCCATACGATACAGGAATTTGTCGAGTCTATCGAGCGTCCTCGCAAGATCATGCTGATGGTAAAAGCGGGTGCCCCGGTGGATGAGCTGATGGCTCAATTGATTCCTTACTTATCACCCGGTGACGTGATTATCGATGGTGGCAACTCGGACTTCCATGATACGGAACGACGGGTGAAGGAGATGGAGGCGCATGGGATGTACTTCGTAGGTACCGGAATCTCCGGAGGGGAGATCGGTGCCTTGTACGGACCTTCCGTGATGCCGGGTGGCTCGCCTGCCGCTTGGCCTTTGGTGAAGGATGTCTTGCAAAGCATCGCCGCCAAGCTGGACGATGGGACGCCTTGTTGCCAATGGATTGGTCCGGGTGGAGCCGGCCATTTCGTGAAAATGGTACACAATGGTATCGAGTATGGAGATATGCAGTTGATTTCCGAGGCGTATTCCTTATTGAAGAATCGTCTGGATCTGGACAATGAGGCCTTGGCTCGTATCTTTGAGGATTGGAACACGGGAGAGCTGGATAGCTACCTGATCGGTATTACGGCCGATATTCTCCGCTTCAAGGACGAGGCGGGGGAGGGCTACCTGCTAGATAAGATATTGGATGCCGCCGGCCAGAAGGGTACCGGTAAATGGAGCGCTATCGCCGCTATGGACGAGAATGATCCGCTGACATTGATTACCGAGGCTGTTTATGCCCGTATGCTTTCTTCCATGCAGGAAGAACGGAAAAAAGCGTCCTCGCTTTATCCGAAGAGTGGCGTGCTGGGGCAGACCTTGATCTCGGAGAAAGAGATCAAGCAGGCTTTGTATGCCGCTAAGTTGGTTTCCTATGCGCAGGGATTCTCTTTGTTGTACCAAGCCTCTAAGCGATATGATTGGCAGTTGGATTACGGTACGATCGCCAAGATTTGGCGGAAGGGATGTATCATACGCTCTGTCTTTTTGGAGAAAATTACGCAGGCTTATGAGAAGAACCGGAATCTGGAGAACCTCTTATTCGATGAGTTCTTTATTCAAAAGATCGAGTCTTCCTTGTTGGCTTGGCGGCAAGTGGTAGCCGAGGGTGCCTTGCATGGAGTGGCTTTGCCGGCAATGAGCTCGGGGTTGAGTTATTTCGATGGATTGTCTACCCCACATTCTGCCGCTAACCTGATTCAAGCTCAGCGGGATTATTTCGGGGCTCATACCTATGAGCGGGTCGATTGGGAGCGTGGTAAGTTTTTCCATACCAACTGGACGGGTGAGGGAGGAAAGACGGTTTCTGGAACTTATAACGTATAAAGGTATGAAGAAAGCAGATAATCAATTATTAGTTATATTCGGGGCGTCGGGCGATCTTACCAGTCGCAAGTTGCTTCCCTCTTTGTTCGAGTTATATGTCCGGGGCTTGCTGCCCGACCGCTTCTGCATCTTGGGGGCCGCCCGTACCGCTTATGGTGATGAGGAGTTCCGTGCGGAGCAACATACGCATATCTTGGAGGCACAGAAGGGAAAGACTTACGACGAGGGCTTGATCGATGACTTCTTGGAGAATGTCTATTACCTCGCCTTCGATTCCACGAACGCCGATGAATACTACAAATTGCGTGAGCGCATCGAGTTCTTGCAAGAGAAACATGACTTGCCGGATAAGATCATCTATTACTTGGCTACCCCGCCGGTGATGTACGAGATCGTCCCGCAATGTTTGCTGGAGAGCGGTTTGAACAAGACCGAGTCTCCAGATGGTTTCAGGCGGATCATCGTAGAGAAGCCGTTCGGTACCAGCTTGGAGTCTGCCCGCCAGTTGAACGATCATTTACGACATATCTTCCATGAGGAGGAGATTTATCGTATCGACCATTATCTGGGGAAAGAGACCGTGCAGAATATCTTGGTATTGCGCTTCTCGAACGGTATTTTCGAGCCATTGTGGAATCATAATTATATCGATTCCATCGAGATCAGCGCTACCGAGACTTTGGGGGTGGAGAATCGAGGGAAATATTATGATGGAGCCGGGGCGATGCGGGATATGATCCAGAATCACTTGATGCAATTGATGTCGTTTATCGCCATGGAATCTCCCTCTATATTCGAGCCGGAACCGATTCGTGACGAGATCGTGAAAGTATTCCGCTCCATACGTCCGTATACGGTGTTGGATATGGATAAGATGGTTGTCCGCGGACAATATATCGGTTATCGGGAAGAGAAGAACGTAGCTCCCGACTCGAATACCGAGACGTATGTGGCGATGAAATTCTTCATCGATAACTGGCGCTGGAGCGGTGTGCCCTTCTATTTCTATACGGGAAAGAAGTTGCCGGAGAAGTCATCGGAGGTAGTGATCCACTTCAAGTCTACGCCCCATCAACTGTTTGTCGGTCAATGTTCGGGAGGTTCCTGCAATAAATTGACCATCCGTATCCAACCGAACGAGAGTATATCCTTGAAGTTCGGGCTGAAAATGCCGGGAGCCGGTTTCGAGGTGAAGCAAGTCAGCATGGACTTCCGCTACGATTCCCTCTCGAAGAGCTATCTTCCTGACGCTTACGAGCGTCTGTTGCTGGATGCCATGCTGGGCGATTCCACCCTGTATGCTCGTAGCGACGCTTTGGAGGCTAGCTGGAAATTTATCGATCCGATCTTGCTCCATTGGAAAGAGGAGGGTTCGAAGAACTTATTCTTCTATGAGCCGGGCGAGGACGGACCGGAGGAAACTGTTATTTTAGGTGCGGAAAAGAAAGTCTGCGCCTGCCAAAGAAGATAATTTTATGGAAATAAAGAGATATAATGAGATGAAAGAGGCGCTTCGGTCGATGACGGAGGATATGATGGCGATGATTCGCCGGAAAGACTTCGCTCCGTTTAACCTAGCGCTCTCGGGAGGGGAGACGGCGAAGCATATGTTTTCCCTCTGGGTAGATGAGTATAAGGATAAGATTGACTGGAATAACATCCGTTTCTTCTGGGTGGACGAGCGTTGCGTTCCACCAACGAGTCCGGATAGTAATTACGGTCATGCGAATCATTTGCTTTTTAAGCCTTTGCGTATCCCGGCGGACCATATCCACCGGATCAAGGGCGAGAACGAGCCGGGTACCGAGGCGATGCGTTATTCATGGGTCGTAAAGGAATTCTTGCCGTTGTTCAATCAAATGCCTACGTTCGATTGCATCATCCTCGGCGTAGGTGAGGATTCCCATACGGCATCCATTTTCCCTACCACCATGGAGCTATTGTCGGATAGCCGTAACTATGCGGTATCCCAGCAACCTTCTACCGGCCAATACCGGATCACCATGACGGGACCGCTTATCTTGAACGGCGCCCCCTTATTGGTCCCGATACTGGGCACGAACAAGGAACCCGTAATCCAGAGGCTCTCCAAAGGCTATTCCCCCTCAAACGACACGCCTGCGGCCTATATCTTATCGCATGCCGTACAGGCTACGATTTATGGGCTGAACCCATGATTTTGCTACATGCCGAGTCCTTCCCAAAAACATGTACGTGTTTTCGAAAAAACACGTACATATACTCCTCTCCTTGGAGAAGATATACTGCAAGTACCCTAGGAGATATACTTCACCGTCCAAGTAAGTACAACTTCTCGTGATATCCTATTAGTATATACAAGACTATTGCCCACATTTAAAGTGAATGTATTTGTTGGATTCATGTTTTTTTGCGAAGTTTGTTGCCTGAAAAGTAAGCTTTGAGACATGAATATGAGAAATATTGTACTGTGTATATTATATTTGTTTTTGGTGCCGATGGGAGGGTTTGCCCAATCTGAGGTCGTTGTCTTGTATCCCGATACTGAAAATAAGGATTTGGATGAAGCTGTATACCAAAAAATCTTTTTGGCCGGCACGATCGATATGGGGAAAAGCGTGGATTGGCAGAAGGCTACCTGCGACTGGTTCCGGGCGCTTCCGGAGGGACGGTATCTCTTGTTCAATCCTCGTAGAGATAAAGGGTTGAGCGGGGAGATGTCCGATTTTGAGCATCAAGTGAATTGGGAACTGGAGCATCTGGAGAAAGCCGATCTGATTATCATGAACATTCTGGCGAGCAGCAAATCCCCGATAACTTTATTGGAGATGGGGCTGTTTATGCGCTCCGGAAAGTTGCGGGTGATTTGCGAGCCCGGCTTTTACCGCTATGATAATGTGCGCTTAACTTGTGCGCGCTATGGCGTCCCATTGTATCAGAATATGGACGATTTTTTGAAAACCATGCGCTAATCTATTATTATTTGTTTAACTTTGTATAGTTTTAGGGACGGTGTGGAATCGATCCTAAGCGAGTATTGTCGAACAAAATGGAAAGAATATGAAAGGTATAGTTTTAGCCGGTGGATCGGGTACCCGCTTGTATCCGATCACTAAAGGAGTTTCCAAGCAACTTCTACCTATTTATGATAAGCCGATGATTTTTTATCCGGTATCCGTGCTCATGCTGGCAGGGATACGGGAGATTCTTATTATATCGACCCCTCAGGATTTGCCGGGCTTTCGTCGTTTACTGGGCGATGGCTCCGATTATGGCGTTCGTTTTGAATATGCCGAGCAGCCTTCACCGGACGGATTGGCGCAAGCTTTCATCATTGGAGAGCGTTTTATCGGCGATGACTCCGTTTGCTTGGTACTTGGCGATAATATCTTTTACGGACAGAGCTTTACCCGTATGTTAAAAGAGGCCGTTGACAAGGCGGAGAACGAACAAAAAGCGACCGTGTTCGGTTACTACGTAAACGATCCGGAACGCTATGGCGTGGCCGAGTTCGATGCGGATGGGAACGTCTTCAGTATCGAGGAGAAACCGAAGGAACCGAAGTCGAATTACGCCGTGGTAGGGTTGTATTTCTATCCGAACAAGGTGGTGGGCGTGGCCAAGAATATCAAGCCATCCGCCCGTGGAGAGCTGGAGATCACTACCGTGAACCAGTGGTTCTTGAAGGATGGGGAGTTGAAAGTGCAGCTATTGGGACGTGGATTCGCTTGGTTGGATACCGGGACTCACGACTCGTTGTCTGAGGCATCTACTTTCGTGGAGGTGATCGAGAAGAGACAGGGACTGAAGGTGGCTTGTCTGGAGGAGATCGCTTTCAAGCAAGGATGGATTGATGAGAAGCGACTTGAGCAAGTGGCTTTGCCGATGATTAAGAATCAGTACGGCCAGTATTTGATGAGGTTGATTAATAAGTAGAAGTAGTTCAGAATACGAGATATCGATGGAAAAAGACAGTAAAATATTTGTTGCCGGTCACCGGGGCTTGGTAGGCTCCGCCATCCTGAATAATTTGCGTAGCAAAGGGTATACGAACTTCCTGCTTCGTACGCATGCGGAACTGGATCTGACGGATCAAGCCGCTGTGAACGAGTTCTTTGCAGCCGAGCGGCCGGACTATGTGTTCTTGTCGGCGGCGCACGTCGGCGGTATCATGGCGAACAGTCTGTACCGTGCCGATTTTATCTACAATAATTTGATGATCCAGAATAATGTCATTCATGCCTCTTGGAAAAACAATGTAAAGAAATTATTATTCTTGGGAAGCACCTGCATCTATCCCCGTGAGGCTCCGCAGCCGATGCCGGAGGATTGCTTGCTGACATCTCCCTTGGAATATTCCAACGAGCCTTACGCGATCGCCAAGATAGCGGGTATCAAGATGTGCGAGAGTTACAACCTGCAATACGGTACGAACTATATCGCCGTGATGCCTACCAACCTCTACGGGCCGAATGATAATTTCAATCTGGAGACCTCGCATGTGTTGCCAGCCATGATCCGTAAGATCCATCTGGCGAAATGCCTGCATACAGGAGATTGGGAGGCCTTGCGTAAGGATATGGACATTCGTCCGGTAGAGGGCGTGTCTGGGAAGGCCTCCGAGCCGGAGATACTCTCCGTATTGGATAAACAGGGTATCCGTCCGGGCGAGGTGGAGCTGTGGGGAACCGGCAAGCCGCTTCGTGAGTTTTTATGGAGCGAGGAGATGGCCGACGCTTCTGTTTATATCATGGAACACGTGGATTTCGAGGATGTCCGCCAGAAGGAGGGCGAGGTCCGGAATACACATATTAATATAGGTACGGGTATCGAGCTTTCGATCCGTGAGGTCGCCGAACTGATCCGGCGAGAGATCGGGTTCGAGGGCGAGTTGAGGTTTAACTCGTCCAAGCCGGACGGTACGCTTCGTAAGCTGACGGATGTAAGCAAGTTGCATGCCTTGGGTTGGCGCCATACGATCGAGATCGAGGAGGGCGTGAAGCGACTCTATGAATGGTACTTGGGAATTGAAAAATGAGAATTGAAAATTGAAAATTAGAGAAATGGGCAAAGTAGCGTTAATAACGGGTATTACGGGACAGGATGGGGCTTATCTTACCGAGTTCTTGATCAAGAAAGGATATACGGTACACGGTATCAAGCGTCGTTCTTCCATGTTCAATACGGACCGTATCGATCATTTGTATCAAGACCCGCATGTGGAAAACCGTAATTTGATTTTGCATTATGGCGATTTAACGGATAGTTTGAATCTTACACGTATCATTGGCGAGGTTCAACCGGACGAGATCTATAATCTGGCCGCCATGAGCCATGTAAAAGTAAGTTTCGACACTCCCGAATATACTGCGAATGCGGATGGTTTGGGCGTATTGCGTATCCTAGAGGCGGTCCGTTTGCTGAACTTGATCCCGAAGACGCGTATTTACCAGGCATCTACATCCGAGTTGTATGGCTTGGTGCAAGAGGTGCCGCAGAGGGAGACTACTCCTTTCTATCCGAGAAGCCCTTATGCGGTAGCGAAACTATACGGTTACTGGATTACGGTGAATTACAGGGAAGCCTATCATATGCACGCTTCCAATGGCATCTTGTTTAATCATGAGTCTCCATTAAGGGGAGAGACATTCGTGACCCGTAAGGTAACCCGGGCGGTTTCACGTATCGTTTTGGGTATGCAAAAAAAGGTTTATATGGGTAATCTTTCCTCCAAACGGGATTGGGGACACGCAAAAGATTACGTGCGTGCCATGTACGCTATTTTGCAACAAGATGAACCCTCGGATTATGTCATAGCTACCGGGATTACTACCACGATTCGGGACTTTATCCGTATGGCTTTTGAGGAAATTGGCGTGGGAATCCGCTTTAAAGGAGAAGGGATAGACGAGGTCGCTATCATAGAGTCGATAGACGAGGGATTGTTCGTCAAGAAGGTTGGTGATGCCTATCTGGAAAACTTTAAGAAACGTGTGGGTGAGGAAGTTGTGGGAGTAGATCCGCAGTATTTCCGCCCTACGGAAGTAGAGTTGCTGATCGGTGACGCTACGAAGGCACGTACTCGTTTAGGGTGGGAACCGGAGTATTCATTAGCGGCTTTAATTGAGGATATGATGAAGAACGATATAAAACTAATGAAGAAGGAGTCTTATCTGAAAGAGGGGGGCTATAAAATTTTGAACTATTTCGAGTGAGTTCGAAACAATTTGAAGATTTTATTTGTTGTAATTACAAAAAGAGTTAAATTTGTGCCAATTTTAAGATATTAGGTAATTGATTGTTTAATTAAAATGTTGAAAATATGAAGACTAAGGTTTTACTTTTAGCTTTGTTATCAGGTTTTGTATTCTCTGTGGCAGCACAGGAATATCAACCGCAGGTGGGGTTCAGCAATGAGGCTGGTTATAAGACTAATTTCAAGAAGAATAAAGCTCGCGACAATTGGTTTATTTCAATTGCGGGTGGAGCCAGCGTATTGTTAGGAGACCAAAATGGAGAGGCTGATTTCAAGAATCGTTTAAACTTCGCTCCACAAGTATCTTTTGGTAAGTGGTTTAATCCGTATTTAGGATTCCGTACCCAGTTAAATGGTGGTATTATCCACGGTTTTGAAGGTGATGGCGCACAGTTTATGCAACATAATAAATATGTAGCCGCTCACGTAGATTTGTTGTGGGATGTTACTAACTTCTGGGCTCCTTACAGAGAATCTAAAGTGTTCCGCTTGATTCCTTGGGTCGGTTTTGGTTATGCGCAGCGTTTCAAGACTACAGAGTCTTATGATCGTCCAAGAACGGAGTCTCCTACGTTGAACGCTGGTATCTTAACCGCTTTCCGTTTGAGCAAACGTGTTGATTTGAACGTTGAGATCCAAGGTTCTTTGTTGAACGAGCAGTTTAACCGTGTCGAGATGAATCACCTGACAGATGGTATCGTTCAGTTGAGCGCTGGTTTGACATTCAAATTGGGTAAGACAGACTTCGAGGTATTGGAGCCGATGGATTACGCTTTGTTGAACGACTTGAACGGCCAGATCAACTCTTTGCGTGCTGCTAACGATGAGTTGAGCAAACGTCCGGTTTCTTGCCCTGAGTGCCAAGAGACAGTTACTGAAGTTGTAAATAACTACGTTGACAATGTGGTTTACTTTCGCATCAACAGCGCTAAGATCGACAAGAACCAGCAGATCAATATCTATAACACAGCTGAGTTCATGAAGAACAACAACGCTCCGATCAAGGTAGTTGGTTACGCTGACAAGAAGACGGGTACTTCTGATTATAACATGGGTCTTTCTGAGAAACGTGCTAGAGCGGTCGCTAAGGAACTTATCGATAAATACGGTATCTCTTCTAGCCAGATCACTATCGAGTGGAGAGGTTCGGACGAACAACCTTATGGCGAAAATAGCTGGAACCGTGTAGTAATTATGAGCGCTAATAATTAATTTACGAATTAATACTTTAAAAAGGCCGTACTTCTAAGTGCGGCCTTTTTTTTGCGCCGAAAAATACTTACTTTTGTGAGAATTTATCGAATTGCTATGATATTGAACAAAAAACATGGTTATTTAATCCAATGGCTGATTGGTGTAGGAGATTTGATCGTATTGAATCTCTTGTTTATGGCCGTTTTTCATCTGCTTGGCCCGAAATACACGGAAGCGATATCCTATAATTTGAGAGAGGTTATTTTGTTATTGAATTTCTGTTATTTCTTCTCTTTATATTTTATCCCGATTCAATTGCATCAGGCGGTCGTGTTTATCGACAAGATTGTGCAACGGGCGTTCGGATTGGTTACCGTACTTATCTTTTTATTCGCTACTTGCTTGATCTTCTTGAATGTAGGGGATATTCTGGCTACCTTCCTCTTGGTCTATTACGGGGTTTCTATCATCTTGTTTTCGCTTTGGCGGGTTTTTGTGCGCTTATCCTTAAAGTTTTATAGGCGAAAAGGCTATAACTTTAAGAAGGTGGTGATTGTGGGTGCGGGAAAGAATGGTATGGAGCTTTACCAAGTTATGAAAGATGATTTGAGCTATGGGTTTAGCGTAAAGGGATTCTTTGATGACAATGACTCGTTGAAAGACGTTTTACCTAATTACTTGGGCAAGACGAGCGAGGTGGAAGCGTATGTGCTGGAGCATGATATCGATGAGATTTATTGTACCTTGCCGGGTACGAACAACGGAAAGATCGTACGGCTTCTGAATTTCGCCGAGAAGAAGATGGTGCGCTTCTATATCGTGCCCGAGTTTTACCGGGATGTAAAGAAGAGTATGGTGATGGAGGTGATGGAATCGATCCCATTGCTGACGGTCCGCCGAGAGCCTTTGCAATCCGCCTATAACCGGTTCTTGAAACGAACGTTCGATATATTTTTCTCTTTGGTGATTTTGCTCACGATTTATCCGATCCTGTACATCGTGGTCGGTATAATGATCAAGTTAAGCTCACCCGGCCCGATTTTGTTTAAGCAGAAACGTACGGGATTGTATGGGCATGACTTCGAATGTTTTAAATTTCGTACGATGAAGGTGAACGCGCAGGCCGATACCTTGCAGGCCGTCAAGGATGATCCCCGGAAGACCCGGATCGGCGATTTCTTGCGCCGGACGAATTTGGATGAGTTCCCTCAGTTCGTGAACGTCTTGCTGGGCGATATGTCCGTGGTAGGCCCTCGTCCGCATATGCTGAAGCATACCGAGCAGTACTCGGCGTTGATCGATAAGTATATGGTGCGGCATTTGGTGAAACCGGGAGTAACGGGGTGGGCGCAAGTCACCGGTTACCGAGGTGAGACCAAGACGCTGGAGCAGATGGAAGGACGTGTGAAGAGAGATGTGTGGTATATAGAGAATTGGACGTTCTTCCTTGATTTAAAGATTATTGTGGTTACGGTACTGAATATGTTCAAGGGAGAGAAGAATGCATATTGATCCGATTTGTTGCACACTTTTTGCGGATTTGTGTAATCTGTATTTATATTTATGCTATATTCGCGCTCGATGGGAAGAATAATTGCAATAGATTACGGCCGGAAACGTACAGGGATAGCCGCTACGGATATTTTACAAATGATCGCTAACGGCGTGGCGACAGTCCCAAGTGGAGAGGTTGTGAAATACCTGTCGGATTACATATCACGGGAACCGGTGGATTTATTTGTGGTCGGGCTTCCGAAGCAAATGAACAATGAGCCTTCTGAGAACATGAAGTATGTGGAGGCGTTCGTGACCCATCTGAAAAGGACGATACCAAGTATCCCGGTAACTTATTACGACGAGCGTTTCACGTCGGTCTTAGCTCATAAGGCCATGTTGGAAGGCGGTTTAAAGAAAAAGAAACGGCAAGATAAAGGATTGGTTGATGAGATTAGCGCCGTTATTATTTTGCAAGCTTATTTAGAAAGTAAAAAATATCAGTTATAACTTATGATTTTACCCGTATTTTTATATGGTCAGCCCGTACTAAGAAAAGAGGCTGAGGATGTACCTAAAGATTATCCCGACTTGAAACAGTTGGTTGCCAATATGTTTGAAACGATGTATAATGCTGATGGGGTAGGGCTTGCCGCTCCTCAGGTGGGCTTGTCTATCCGTTTGGTGGTTATAGACGGTGATGTGATGGGAGATGACTTCCCTGAATGCAAGGGTTTCAAGCGTGCGTTGATTAATCCCGAGTTTTTGGAACGTAGCGAGGAGGAAATAGCTATGGAGGAAGGCTGCTTGAGCCTGCCGGGTATACACGAGAAAGTGTCTCGCTCGAAAACGGTTCGTGTGAGATATTGGGATGAGAATTGGGAGGAGCACGAGGAAGTGGTGGAAGGTTTCGCCGCCCGTATCGTGCAGCATGAGTGCGAGCATCTGACGGGGCATGTCTTTATAGACAATGTCTCCGCTATTCGCCGCCAATTGAACAAAGGCAAATTAAATAGTATTATTAAAGGGACGGTTCGTTGCTCTTACCGGGCAAAAGCCGTTGGTAAATAATAAATCTATAAATAATCAATATGACAGATTTAAGTAAAAACATTGAGGCCCTCAGGGAAAAGAAAGCCGTTATCGAGATGGGCGGTGGTGAGGCTGCTATCGAAAAGCAAGTGGCGATGGGTAAGCTTACTGCCCGGGAGCGTATCTTGGCTTTGTTGGATAAGAACTCTTTCCATGAGTATGACATGTTCGTGAAACACGATGGCCGTGATTTCGGTATGGAGAAGAAGGTTCTGCCGGGTGATGGTGTGGTTACTGGTACGGGTACGATCTTTGGTGCCCCGGTTTGCATCTATGCGCAGGACTTTACGGTTGCCGGTGGTTCGTTAGGTTTGCAGCATGCTCGTAAGATCACCAAGATCATGGATCATGCGTTGAAGATGAAATGTCCGATCATCGGAATCAATGACTCGGGTGGCGCACGTATCCAAGAAGGTGTTGGTGCTTTGGCTGGTTATGGTGAAATATTCTATCGCAATACGATCGCCTCGGGCGTGATCCCTCAGATTTCCTTGATCCTCGGTCCTTGTGCCGGTGGTGCCGTTTATTCTCCGGCGTTGACGGACTTCGTGTTTGTGGTTGAGAACATCTCTAAGATGTTTATCACGGGACCGAACGTTATCAAGACCGTGCTGGGTGAGGATATCTCTATGGAAGACCTTGGTGGCGCACGTGTTCATGCGGAGACTACAGGTAACGCTCATTTTTATGCCTTGAGCGAGCAAGAATGTTTCGATCAGGTGAAACGTTTGGTTAGCTTCATCCCTTGGAATAATCAGGAGCGTGCGAAAGTGGTTGAGCCGAAAGAGCCGTCCGCTATGCTGAATATCGAGCAAGTAGTTCCGGCGGACCCGAAACAACCGTATGATGTGCGAGACGTTATCAGATGTATCGTCGATGACTCGGACTTCTTGGAGATTCAAGAGTTGTGGGCCGCTAATATTGTGATCGGTTTTGGTCGTATGGCAGGAGAAACGGTAGGTTTCGTTGCCAATCAACCGATGGTTTTGGCCGGCGTGCTTGATTGTGATAGCGCTGACAAGGCCGCTCGTTTCATCCGTTTCTGCGACTCATTCAATATTCCTATCATCACGTTGGAGGATATGCCGGGTTATCTGCCGGGCGTAGATCAAGAGCATGCGGGTGTGATTCGTCATGGGGCTAAGGTTCTGTATGCGTATTCGGAAGCTACTGTTCCTAAGATCACGGTTATCTTGCGCAAGGCGTACGGTGGAGGTTATATAGCTATGAACTCCCGTCACTTGGGCGCTGACTTCATGTTCGCTTGGCCGAGCGCAGAGATCGCTGTTATGGGTCCGGAAGGCGCAGCTAACATCATATTCCGCAAGGAGATCATGGAGGCGGAAGATCAGAACGCTATGCGTCAGGAGAAGGTGAAAGAATATATCGAGAAATTCGCGAACCCGTACGTGGCGGCTTCCAAGGGATTTATCGACTCTGTGATCGAACCGAAAGAAACCCGTTCATTATTGCTACACGCACTGAAGCTTTCCATTCTAAAAGAGGAATACAGACCGGCCAAGAAGCACGGTTTGCCTCCGTTCTAAATTGATGAGAGTATGGAAAAGAAACACCAGCAAGAAGAATATGTAGACTTTGTGGTGACGGCACGTAAATATAAGACGTTGCTGACAGCGAAGTATAAGAGCCGACCGATGTGGCATAAGCCGTCGGCTGGTGACGTGGTTTCTCATCTTCCCGGAACGATTATCAAGATTATGGTAGAGGAAGGACAGGCTGTGGAGGCCGGGCAACTTCTGCTAATCCATGAGGCGATGAAAATGCAGAACCGGGTGGTCGCTCCCATATCGGGAGTCGTTGTCGAGCTCAATGTAAAAGAGGGCGATAAGATAACGAAGAATCATTTAATGGTAAAAATAGAGTCTAAGTAAGATAATTTACTTATTTTTGCCTCTCAATCATTTTTAATAGGATGAAGAAGGCAACACTCTTTTTGATATTACAGATATTTACGATTTCGCTTTTTGCGCAGATTAATACGGACCGTGTATTGGCCATTGGCAGGAACGCCCTTTATTTTGAGGATTATGTTCTTTCCATTCAGTACTTCAATCAGGTTATCAAATCCAAACCTTGGTTGGCGGAACCCTATTTTTACCGTGCGGTGGCGAAGATAAATCTGGACGATTTTAAGGGGGCCGAGGAAGACTGTACTTTATGTCTTCAGCGGAACCCTTTTTTAACGCAAGCGTATTACGCTCGCGGCATCGCCCGTCAAAGCCAGGAGAAATACGACGAGGCGATCGACGATTACCAGAAAGGACTTGAGTTCAAACCCGAGGACCGCCAGATGCTGGTGAATATGGCGGTGGCTTTTATCCAGAAAAAAGACTATAACGGGGCGGAGAAGACATTCGATGATTTAATGACCGCCCATCCGAAATATTCCATGAATTATATGACACGGGGCGCTATGTATCTGGAGAAAGGGGATACGTTGAAAGCCTTGGCCGATTATAATAAGGCGATCGAGATGGATCCTTATTATGCGCCGGCGTATGGCAATCGTGCGATCCTTCATTATCAAATGGATGATTACAAGGACGCTTTGGCCGATTTGAACGAGGCTCTACGTCTGGATACCCGTGAGAGCGGATATTATATTAACCGGGGGCTAGTTCGTTATCAGATGAATGACTTGAGAGGTGCGATGGCCGATTACGATCAGGTGATCAGCATGGATAGCCGGAACTTGATCGCACGATTCAACCGAGGTTTGCTTCGGTTCCAAGTCGGGGATAATAACCGTGCTATCGAAGACTTCGATGTCGTTATCCAGCAAGAGCCAGATAACTATATGGCTTATTACAACCGTGCGTTGCTCCGTTTCGAGACGGGCGACTACCGGGGGGCCGTGCAGGATTACGACGTGGTCTTGAAGCAATATCCTACTTTCCTGCCAGGCTTTGTGAGCCGTTCGGAAGCAAAGCGTAAGCTGGGGGATAACGTGGGGGCAGACCGTGATTATTGGGCGGCCATAAAGATGGAGGAGCAGGCCAAGAACGGACAGATCCCGAAGACATCGTCTTCGGGTTCCAATACAGCGGTGAACGGAGATGCCAAGACGGACGATTCGGAGGAGAATACTCGTGAGCAATCCGATAAGAATATCAATAAGTTCAACCGCTTGGTGGTATACGATAAGGAGCAGGAGCGTAAAAGTAAATACCAAAGCGAGGTCCGTGGGCGTGTACAAGACCGGAATGTCCATGTGGATCTGGAACCCCAGTTTGTCTTGACCTATTACGAGAAGGCGGATCCCGTAAAGAAACTTGTTTATTACGACAAGATGGTGGAGGATTACAATGGCCAGATGGTCTTGAAGCGTAAATTGCGTATCACGAACGAGGAGGCCGCTTTGACCGAGGACCAGATCGCCGTGCATTTCGCCTCCATCGACGAGTATTCGGCGGAGATCGAGCGTGATCCGAACAACGCTAACGCTTATTTCGGTCGTGCGATGGACTTCATGTTGGTGCAGGATTTCTCGGAGGCGATCAAGAGTTTCTCGGAAGCGATCGAGCGAGACCCCTCGTTCACGATGGCCTATTTCAATCGTGCCGTAGAACGTTATAAGCAATTGATGTACACCCAATCCCAGCAGGCAAACAAGGATACATACGACTTGAGTGGCTCGGGGATGAACTTGAATATCGGTAAGTCCGCACAGTCGCAGGTAAACGCCAACACCTCGGTAGACCCTCGTAGCGCTATGTTGAAGGATAATAAGCGAGCCTATGAGCATGAGCAGATCATGAGGGATTACGATATGGTGATCAAGCTGAACCCGGGTTTTGTGTACGCCTACTTTAACCGTGCGAACCTGCGTTGCGCCCAGCGTGATTTCCGTGCCGCTATCGTTGATTACAACGAGGCGATCGAGCGAGACCCTGAATTTGCCGAGGCTTACTACAACCGTGGGTTGGCCCGTCTGTCGCAAGGTGACGTGAACCGGGGCATCGCCGACTTGAGCAAGGCAGGGGAATTGGGTATCTACAACGCCTATAGTATCATCAAGCGAATGACAAGCCGGTGATAACGCAAATTATTCGAGTTAAATGTTTCGCTGATAGAAAAGAAATATTAACTTTGTGGGCTGAATATAAAGAATTTTAGAGAATAGAATATGATAAAGATTACATTTCCGGACAATTCCGTAAGAGAATATGCAAAGGGAACGACTGCTATGCAGATAGCGGAAAGCATTAGTTCTCGTTTGGCACAGGAAGTCCTAGCCGCAAGCGTGAATGGGGAGGTTTGGGACTTAAGCCGTCCTATCAACGACGACGCTACGGTGAAACTTTTGAAGTGGGAAGACGAGGAAGGTAAACATGCGTTCTGGCATTCCAGCGCTCACCTTATGGCAGAGGCTTTGCAGGAATTATATCCGGGTATTAAATTCGGTATCGGTCCGGCGATCGAGAACGGTTTCTATTATGACGTGGATCCGGGTGAGGCCGTGATCAAAGAGGGTGATTTCGCTGCTATCGAGGCTAAGATGCTTGAGCTGGTAGCCAAGAAAGAAGAGATCAAACGTCAGGACATTACCAAGGCGGATGCCATGAAGATGTTCGGCGATAGAGGTGAAGAGTATAAAACAGAGCTTATCAGTGAGTTGGAAGACGGTACGATCACTACCTATACGCAGGGTTCTTTTACGGACTTGTGTAGAGGACCGCACTTACCGAATACCTCTTATCTGAAAGCTGTCAAGATATTGAGCGTAGCCGGCGCTTATTGGCGTGGCGATGAGAAACGCAAGCAATTGGTTCGTTTGTATGGTATCACTTTCCCGAAAAAGAAGATGTTGGATGAGTATCTGACATTGTTGGAGGAGGCCAAGAAACGTGACCACCGTAAGATCGGTAAGGAGATGGACTTGTTCATGTTCTCCGATACGGTAGGTAAGGGCTTACCGATGTGGTTGCCGAAAGGTACTGCCTTGCGTTTGCGTCTGCAAGAGTTCTTGCGTCGTATCCAAGCTCGTTATAATTATCAAGAGGTAATGTGTCCGCCGATCGGTAATAAATTATTGTATATTACCTCCGGCCACTACGCTAAATACGGAAAGGATTCTTTCCAACCGATCCATACACCTGAGGAGGGTGAGGAATACTTCTTGAAACCGATGAACTGTCCTCATCACTGTATGATCTATAAAAACTCTCCTCGTTCGTATAAGGACCTGCCGTTGCGTCTAGCTGAGTTCGGTACGGTTTGCCGGTATGAGCAGAGCGGAGAGTTGCACGGATTGACCCGTGTACGTAGCTTTACGCAGGATGATGCTCATATTTTCTGCCGCCCCGATCAGGTAAAGCAGGAATTCTTGAACGTAATGGACATCATCTCGATCGTATTCAAGACGATGAATTTCGAGAACTTCGAGGCTCAGATCTCCTTGCGTGACAAGGTGAACCGTGAGAAATATATCGGTAGCGACGAGAATTGGGAGAAGGCTGAGCAAGCGATTGTAGAGGCTTGTGAGGAAAAAGGCTTGAAAGCTAAGATCGAATATGGAGAGGCCGCTTTCTACGGTCCGAAACTCGACTTCATGGTGAAAGACGCTATCGGCCGCCGTTGGCAGTTAGGTACGATTCAGGTAGACTATAACTTGCCGGAACGTTTCCAATTGGAATATACGGGTGCCGACAACCAGAAGCACCGTCCGGTTATGATCCACCGTGCGCCGTTCGGTTCCATGGAACGGTTCGTTGCCGTATTGATCGAGCACACCGCCGGAAAGTTCCCGTTGTGGTTGACTCCGGAGCAGGTATGTATCATGCCGATCAGCGAGAAGTTTAATGATTACGCTTGGCAAATCGCACGTGAGTTGGGTAATCAGGAAATTCGTGCTATCGTAGATGACCGAAATGAGAAGATCGGTCGTAAAATTCGTGACAATGAATTGAAAAGAATCCCTTATATGCTCATCGTTGGAGAAAAAGAAGCAGAAAATGGTGAAGTTTCTGTAAGAAAACAGGGCGAAGGTGATAAAGGTTCGATGAAAATTGCTACCTTTGCAGCGCTTTTGAATGGCGAGGTAGAGGAAATGATGAATCGCTGGCAAAAAAGTAATGATTAAATAACTAATAACGAGGAGAATAAATCTTTTTGAATGAAGAATGACAATCTGAAAGAACAGTATAGAATCAACGAACGTATTCGTGTTCGTGAAGTTCGTTTAGTAGGTGACAATATTGAGACGGGTGTTTATCCGATCGCTCAAGCGCTGAAAATAGCGGAAGAGCAGGGGATGGATCTAGTCGAGATTTCACCAAATGCTGCGCCCCCCGTTTGTAGAGTAATCGACTACCAGAAATTCCTCTATCAGCAAAAAAAGCGTCAGAAAGAGCAAAAAGCGAAATCTGTGAAAGTGGTCGTGAAGGAGATTCGTTTCGGGCCTCAGACAGATGATCATGATTACAATTTTAAATTGAAGCACGCTAAGGGATTTTTGGAGGAAGGTTCGAAGGTTAAAGCCTACGTGTTCTTTAAAGGCCGTTCTATCCTTTTCAAGGAACAGGGAGAAGTCCTGCTGCTTCGTTTTGCCAACGATTTGGAGGATTATGGAAAAGTAGAGCAGTTGCCGGTATTGGAGGGAAAACGTATGATTATCATGCTTACTCCGAAGAAAGCGGGCACTGGCTCAGCCCCGGCTACGGCCGCAGCTCCGAAAGTTGTAAAGAAAGTGATCACGGCACCTAAGCCTAAAAGCGAGGGTGATAAGAAAACAGAAGAATAAAATCCGTCCCTGATAGAAGGGAGGTTAAGTTTAATAATTAAAATATAATTGGAAAATGCCTAAGATGAAGACTAATTCCGGTGCCAAAAAGAGGTTCGCCCTTACCGGATCAGGAAAGATCAAAAGAAAACACGCTTTTAAGAGTCATATCTTAACAAAGAAGACTAAGAAGCAAAAGAGAAATCTTACTCACACGGGTTTGGTAGCTAGTGTTGACGTAAGCAACGTAAAGCAGATGCTTTGCATGAAGTAATCTTTATTCATTAAGCGAGTTTTATAACGATTTTTATTAACCGAATGCATTTAGCAATCAAGTTCATCCTAAGAGATGACGCTAACATTCAAAACAGATTAGAATTATGCCTAGATCAGTAAATCATGTTGCTTCAAGAGCAAAAAGAAAACGGATTTTAAAACTAACCCGTGGTTATTATGGTGCACGTAAGAACGTTTGGACCGTAGCGAAGAATACATGGGAAAAAGGTTTGACTTATGCTTTCCGCGACCGTCGTAACAAGAAACGTAATTTCCGTGCTTTGTGGATTCAGCGTATCAACGCTGCCGCTCGTATGGAAGGTTTGTCTTACTCTCGCCTAATGGGTGCTTTGCACGCTGCCGGTATCGAGATCAACCGTAAGGTTTTGGCAGACTTGGCCGTTAACCATCCGGAAGCATTCAAGGCTATCGTAGCTAAAGTAAAATAAGATTTTTGCTATATAGTTAATAAAGAGCCTCCCCGAAAAGGAGGCTCTTTTTTTGTTGTTTTTGTTTGGTTATGTCGATACGATTACATATCTTTGTAACAAGAAAAAGATAAACAGGGAATGAGTTAAGCCGCACTTGTTCGATTGGGAAACTCATCAGTTTATTTTAATTCCGAGACATAGCTCTTGTCGCCAATGGCGGGCCGCGCCCTTCGGGGTATGCTTAGCACGGCGGATTACAAAGGTGGCAAAGCACTCAAATCCTGTCATACGGAGTTTGTTCACATCTACAGTGCGGCTTTTTCAAATAGGGAAGAGGATCTTTAATTAGATTCTCTTCTTTTTTATGCGGTTCACGCAGGTAGTCTCGTTAGCTCATATAAGTAGTCTTCTGAGGATAAAGTGAATTATTTTGAAAATAAATTAGGTTTTATAGTTGGTAATCCAAAAAGAATGCTTTCCTTTGTACCAACAAACAAAAGATAGTTTGTCTTGCTCTTTATCTTCGAGTTTCTATTCTCAGTAATGATAATATATTCTTCTAGAAATCGATCTTCACTAACATCACTTGTTTTATTATTAATTTATTTTTAATTTTTTTCGTATGAATATTTACATTGGAAACTTGAGTTATCGAGTAAGAGAGTCTGATTTGCAACAAGTATTAGAAGAGTATGGTGTTGTTGATTCAGTAAAGTTAATTGTTGATCGTGATACTAGACGTTCTAAGGGTTTTGCTTTCGCTGAAATGCCTAACGTAGACGAGGCTCAAAAAGCTATCGAGGAATTAAACCAAGCTGAGTACGAAGGTCGTCAGATGGTTGTAAAAGAAGCAATTCCTAGACGTTAATTTTAGAAGATATACATCTTAAAATAACTCTGAAGCGGGGAGACGATAGTCTTTCCGCTTTTTTGATATTGTCCATTATTGTCGTATATTTACGCACCAAGAATAACACAACTAAAAAATAAGTATTATGACGTTGCCAAAACGGTCTTACATGAAAGTAACTGGACTTGCTCTCGCTTGTTCCTCGCTACTTTTTTCCTGTGCTCCCAAGGAGGTTCCGCAGGTGAATTTAATCCCTAAGCCGGCCCATATCGAGGTGACTGGCGATTATTTCAAAGTAGATAGTAATCTCGTATTCGGGAATGATCAATCGGGTACGATCCGTTACGTGGTCGATGAGTCTTTCAATGGCGGAAATCCGGAGGGATATGCGTTGAATGTGACCAAGAAGGGGATCGAGTTGAGAGCCGCCTCTAAATCCGGATTGTTTTACGGGGAACAAACGTTGCGCCAGCTGTATACGTCGAAAGGGATTCCTTGCGTATCGATCCAAGACAATCCCCGTTTCCCGTATCGTGGCTTGCATCTGGATGTCTCCCGTCATTTCTTCCCGAAAGAGGAGGTGATGAAGTTATTGAACGTCATGTCTTATTATAAATTGAATACGCTTCATATGCATTTGACGGATGCCGGTGGTTGGCGTATCCAGATGGATAAATACCCGAAACTGACTACGGACGTGGCTTTCCGTACGGAATCCGATTGGCAGAAATGGTGGGATGGAAAGGATCGCAAGTATCTGCCGGAAGGAACTCCGGGGGCATATGGCGGTTATTTTACGAAAGAAGATATCCGTGAGATCGTGGATTACGCTACGGCCCGGCATATTAATATAATACCGGAAATCGAATTCCCGGGGCATTCGGACGAGGTGTTCGTGGCGTACCCGGAGTTGAGTTGTGCCGGCAAACCTTATACGACGGGTGATTTCTGCATCGGCAACGAGAAATCGTTTACGTTCATGGAGAATGTATTGTCTGAGGTGATCGAGTTGTTCCCTTCTGAATATATCCATATCGGGGGAGACGAGGCCGGGAAGGGAGCTTGGAAGACCTGTCCGAAATGTCAAGGTTTGATGCGCCGGAACGGGATGAAGGACGTGGATGAGTTGCAGAGCTATATGATTCATCGTGCCGAGGAATTCCTGATTTCCAAAGGCCGCAAATTGATCGGTTGGGATGAGATTTTGGAAGGGGGCTTGGCTCCGGAGGCTACCGTCATGTCTTGGCGGGGCGAGGAAGGGGGAATCAAGTCCGCCCGCATGGGACACGACGTGATCATGACACCGGGTGGTTATATGTATTTTGATTTCTATCAAGCCGATCCGAAGACACAGCCGTATGCCATCGGCGGTTATACGCCGATCAAGCGGGCGTACAGTTATAATCCAGTGCCTGTGGATTCGTTAACTGCCGAGGAAAGTAAGCATATCCTAGGGGTACAGGCGAATACATGGACGGAGTATATCAAGGATGAGAAGCATCTGGAGTATATGATGTTCCCTCGTGCCTTGGCGGTCGCCGAGATCGGATGGACTCCGCAAGAGGAGCGTAGCTGGGAGGATTTTAAGCCTCGTATGAATGCGAATATCCCGGTTCTGCAACGGATGGGTATCCATACGTTCACGCTCTCGGACGAGATCGAGACCACGATGGAGGTAGATACCTTGCGGCGAGAGATCAAGGTCATGTTGGATGCGGAGAAATATCCGGCGGAGATACGTTACACGACAGACGGCTCTATTCCCGCCGCCTCTTCCCGGGTCTATGACGGTCCGATCGTGGTGAAAGATTCCGCCGATATCAAAGCCGCTATCTTCCGTGACGGGCAGCTTCAAGGAACGCCTACCGAGAAGAAGGTGGATTATCACCGGGGTATCAATAAGCCTATACATTATAATAGTAAGCTGTATAGCGGTTATATGGCGGGTGGCATGAACGCCTTGCTGGACGGCTACAGGGGAGGCTTGACTTATCTGGACGGTCGTTGGCAGGGTTATTTGAATGACTTGGATTGCGTGGTGGACATGGGCGAGGTGACGGATATCCATAAGGTATCGTCCCGCTTTATGCAATTGATCGGCCCGGGCGTGTACCAACCGGGAGAGGTGGAGTTGCTGACATCGGAAGACGGGGAGAGCTATATCTCGCAGGGAGTTATCCCTACTACGATATCCAATACGGATAAAGACCTGTCTTTTCAGGAATATACGTTTAACGGCGATTGGAAAGCCCGTTATATCCGTATCAAGGCAAAAGAGGCAAATAAGGGTTTCATCTTCACGGATGAGATCGTGATCTGGTAAGTATGAATCAATTAATTATCAACTAAAATACATTTATCAAATGAAGAAACAGTTAATGACCTTCCTGTTGTGTGGCAGTCTGTTCGCTACGGCGCAGCAACCGGTAGATTATGTGAACCCCTTCATCGGTACGAGCAATTACGGTACGACGAATCCCGGTGCGGTTTGTCCGCAGGGTATGATGAGCGTGGTTCCTTTCAACGTCATGGGGTCGGAGAAGAACCGTTTTGACAAGGATAGTCAATGGTGGTCTACTCCTTACTCGGCAGACAATAAATTCTTTACGGGATTCGCCCACGGCAGCTTGAGCGGTGTGGGATGCCCGGAGCTGGGAGGTTTGCTATTGATGCCGACGACGGGCGAGTTGAACGTGGACTATAAGGCTTACGGCAGTGAGTACAAGGACGAGGTGGCTCACCCCGGTTATTATAGCAATACCTTGACCAAGTATAATATCAAGGCGGAGGCTACTGCCAGCATGCGTACGGGCTTGAGCCGTTTTACCTTCCCGAAAGGGGAGAGCCATATCCTCTTGAACCTAGGCGAGGGCTTGACGAACGAGACCGGCGCTACGGTACGTATCGTGAATGATACGGAGATCGAGGGGAGTAAGCTTTTAGGTACGTTCTGCTATAATCCACAGGCCGTATTCCCGGTTTACTTCGTGATGAAGGTAAACAAGGCCCCGAAGAAGATGGGTTATTGGAAGAAACAACGTGAGATGAAGGGGGTAGAGGCCGAATGGGATATCTACTCCGGCAAGTATAAGTTATATACCAGTTATACCCGTGAGATGAGCGGAGACGATGTCGGCGTATGGTTCGATTACGATACGGACGAGGGCGAGGCTATCGAGGTGAAGATGGGTATCTCGTACGTGAGCATCGAGAACGCCCGCCTGAACATGAATACGGAGCAGCCCGGCTTCGATTTCGACAAGGTCCGTACGGCGGCTAGTACGATGTGGAACAAGGATCTTTCCAAGGTACAAGTGGAAGGGGGTACGAAAGACGAGAAAACGATATTCTATACCGGTATGTATCATTTGCTGATCCATCCGAATATCCTGCAAGACGTGAACGGCGAGTACCCGATGATGGAGAGCCTGAAAGTAGGCCATACCACCGGAAACCGTTATACGGTTTTCTCCTTGTGGGATACGTACCGCAACGTAAGTACCTTGATGACCTTGCTCTATCCGGAGCGCCAATTGGATATTATCCGTACGATGCTGGATATGTACCGGGAAAACGGTTGGTTACCGAAATGGGAGCTTTACGGACGTGAGACCTTTACGATGGAGGGCGATCCCTCGATCCCGTATATCGTAGACGCATGGATGCGCGGCTTGCGTGACTTTGATGAGCAAACCGCTTATGAGGCGATGCGTAAAGGCGCTACTACCCCGGGAGAGTTCAACCTGCTTCGTCCGGACGCGAACGATTATTTCAGCAAGGGCTATGTTCCTTTGCGTGAGCAATACGATAACTCCGTATCTCATGCGCTGGAATATTATATCGCCGACTGGAACTTGGCTAATTTCGCTCAAGCCTTGGGTAAGAAAGAGGATGCCAAGTTATTCCGTGATCGTTCTTTAGGTTACAAACATTATTATAGCAAGGAGTTTGGAACACTGCGTCCTATCTTGCCGGACGGCACTTTCTACTCTCCGTTCGATCCGAAACAAGGCGAGAACTTCGAGCCTAGTCCCGGTTTCCATGAAGGCAACGCATGGAATTATACGTTTTATGTTCCTCACGATATCAAGGGACTGGCCAAATTGATGGGAGGCGATAAGAAATTTGTCGATCATTTGCAGAAGGTATTCGATGACGGCAATTATGATCCCGCCAACGAGCCAGATATCGCTTATCCTTATTTGTTTAGCTATTTCAAGGGAGAGGCTTGGCGTACCCAGAAGTTGGTCCGTCAGTTGTTGAAGGATTGCTATCATAACGCCCCGAACGGTGTCCCGGGTAACGAGGATACAGGCACGATGTCCGCTTGGGCTATTTTCTCCATGATGGGCTTCTATCCGGCTTGTCCGGGCGACGTGAACTATGTATTGACTTCCCCGACTTTCGATAAGGTTACGATCCAGCTCGACAAGAAATTCTACCCCAAAGGCGAATTGGTAATCGAGTCAAAGCATAGTAATCCGGAAGCGATCTACATCAAGGACGTTTTCGCCGGCGATAAAAAGCTAAAGGGCTACACCATCTCGCAAGAGGAATTGGTGAATGCCGGAACCTTGCGTTATATCCTCGAGGATACGCATAAGTAAGCCAAGATAAAGATATACCGAATTTGATATTTACCGGACGCAGATGACACCGACAAGCACGGGTGATCTGCGTCCGGTTTATTTTTTGATATCCTAAAACCATTTGATCTTCCTGAATATAAAAAAGGCCGTAGCGGATAGCAAGATCGAGAGCAAGATGATAACCACGAAACCATGCGGCATATCCTCCATGTAGATCGGGACGTTCATCCCGTAGAAGCTAGCGATTAATGTCGGAACCATTAAGATAATGGAAAGTGATGTCATACGTTTCATAATCGTGTTCACGTTGTTGGAGATGATAGAGGCGAAAGCGTCCATCGTACCCGTAAGAATATCGCTATAGATATTTACCGTGTTATGGGCCTGTTTCAACTCGATCTCCACGTCCTCCACTAAATCCTTGTCGATATATTGCGGCTCTTGGAAAATATTCTGGAGCTTGGCCAGCATCACCTCATTCCCACGGATGGAGGTATTGAAGAATACCATGCTCTTCTCCAGCTTCATCAACGCTAGCAGATCCTCGTTACGGATGCTTTTCTCTAACGCCTTTTCCGCCTCGGTGACGGCGTAATTGATTTGTTTCAGGTATTTAAGGAACCATACGGCCGATGAGTGGATCAGCCGGAGGATCAATTCATACTTGTTTTTAATCTGGAGTTCCTTCCGTTGGGTATAGCGGATGAAATCGGGGATCAAGTCCGTCTTATGGTAACATACGCTTACGATGATCTCATTGTTCGTGATGATACCGATCGGCACCGTATTGAACGGGATGTCATGATCTTGGTTCTGCAACGGGATACGTAAGATGGTAAGCAACCAATTCCCCTCGTACTCGATACGGGGACGCTCGTCCGTATCGGCTATATCGCTCAAGAATGATTCGGGTACGTTAAATCGATCCATCAAGAATTGAAGATCTTCGGGAGTCGGGCACTCTACGTTTACCCAACTGTTAGGAAGCCATTGGTTCTTCTCCACATAACCGGCCTCACAATAAAGAAATTGTCTCATTATTGCCTCCTTTCGTGTTTAATCCGAGCAGAGGATCAATGAAACCCTCCGCCTCGTTAGTTCATACTTTGTTCTGTTTCTAGCGGGATACTGTCGTCCATAATTTGAAAATTACTTTTTACGGGTGCAAAGATAATACTTTTTTACGTAAGTAAAGTTATGTCGCTGTATGCTGACAGCAATATTGTTGCCAGTTTACGTTAGCATAGGCTTACTTCTCTGAGAGTATTGCGATACTTCTGGTAATAGTACTGGAGTACTTTCATGGAAGTACCCGAGTACTGCCTAAGAAGTACTCCAATACTTCTTAGGCAGTACTGGCCGTCTATTCAATCCCGCATTTTCCCTCTTCGTTGAAGTAGAAGAAGAGCCCGGTATCTATGCTGGCCGGGCCATGGATACGGTTTACGGCGGGTTCCCATGCGGGCATCAACTGGAGTACCCGTAAGGCTTCATCGCGGAACTCATCATAGGTTTTCCCCGTATCGCGAGGATACAGTATATTCTCGGGTAGGCTTATGGGATTCTGTAACATTCCTAAGGAATCGATCGTGAAGGAGTAGAAGAGTCGTACCTTCGTGCCCGTACCTTTATAAGATTCGGGATAACGCAGGTTCTGTTCGAAGAAACGGATCATGGCTTCTCTTCCTCCCTTGAACTCGGCCATGGGGCGAGGCTCGTGGAGCCGGCTGGCGAAGCGTGTGTATTCCTCATAATCTTCCGGGTTATCGGATAGGTAGAATGTGGCGGTTAAAGGGTAATGGACGAGGCCGGCGCCATGTCCGGTGCTGACGCTCTTATGCACCCGGTACAATCCCGGAGGGTTTTCCTTGAGTTCGGGTAGCAAGGTGGCCGAGAAATCGTCTCTTGTCTGGTTAGGAAAGATCGGATAGCCGAGAGCGACGAAGGCGGTGGGTTGCGGGATTCCTTTCCATGCCCTCCCGTCGAAACGCTCGATGAAATACTCTTCGCCTCCCATCCCTTCCAGGTCGGTATGGTTGGTGATAGCGATCTCGATCCGCTCGATGTTGGTTGGGTAGACGTTCGGTCTTACTCGCATGGAGAAGTGGGTGGTGTCCATGCTGATAGCTTCCTCGGGTGGCCGGTCGTAAGGGCCTCCGCCGATCCGGATGAGGGGTGAATTGAATACGTAAGTCTTGAAAGCCTCCACATACTCCTTCTCCGCTATGATAAGCTGTAGGAAGACGGAGTCGTCCGTGTTCCAGAGGGAGGTCAGGTTGCCGCGGATCTTCCGTAGATGCGGGGGAAGGGTATCGTATTCCTTGCCGAAGAACAATTCTATGCTGTCCCGTATCTGCTTGGCGGTCCATCCTTCCGTGGAAACTGAAGATGCGGCATGGGTATCAGTCGGTAACGGTAGGGTATCTTGCCGTGCTATGGATTGGGAGTCGGCTGAGTAGTCGCTACTGTTTTCCCCTTTCTTTTGTTTGGTATGGCAGCCGTATAATAGGCAACCTCCCATGATAACTAATCCGATAAAATACGCTTTCATGATTCGACAGGTTTTAATTCCTAAATATAAAGAATCTTTTTCAGAAATGGGTAAAAGATATTACCTTTGACTCCCCAAATAGAAAGAATGATGGCAGAAGGTACAAGAAATACAGGAAGAGGAAGGAAAAAGCCTGTGGAGATGCTCCCCGATATGGGGCGTCTTCAGCCACAGGCCCGTGAGTTAGAGGAGGCTGTGTTGGGTGCGTTGATGCTGGAGAAAGACGCGTACTCGATCGTCAGTGAGATCTTGAAGCCGGAGTGTTTCTATGAGAAAGCGCATGAGAAGATTTATGCCGCTATCGTAGACTTGGCGTTGAGCCAGCGTCCCGTGGATATGCTTACCGTAACGGAGCAATTGAAGAAACGGGGAGAATTGGAGGATGTAGGCGGACCGTTCTATATCTCTCAACTTACCAGCAAGGTGGCCAGCAGCGCCCATATCGAGTATCACGCCCGGATCATCGCCCAGAAATATCTGGCGAGGGAGTTGATCTCTTTCACGGCGATGATCCAAGGAAAGGCATTTGATGAGACGCTCGATGTAGAGGACCTGATGCAAGAGGCGGAGGGTAAGTTGTTCGAGATCTCGCAACGTAACGTAAAGAAGGATGTCACCCAGATCAACCCCGTCATCAAGGACGCTATGGAGATGTTGCAAAAGGCGGCCCTCCAGAAGGAAGGTCTGAGCGGATTGCGTACGGGCTTCGAGGGGTTGGATAAGATGACTTCCGGTTGGCAGAATTCAGACCTTATCATTATCGCCGCCCGTCCGGCCATGGGTAAGACGGCCTTCGTCCTTTCCATGGCGAAGAATATGGCGGTGAATTTCAATACGCCTGTCGCCCTGTTCTCGCTCGAGATGAGTAACGTGCAGTTGGTAAACCGTCTGATCGTGAATGTCTGCGAGATACCGGGCGAGAAGATCAAGAGCGGACGCTTGGAGAGCTACGAGTGGGAGCAGCTGGATTTTAAGATCAAGGAGCTTTACGACGCCCCGATCTTCGTGGACGATACCCCGAGCTTGTCCGTCTTCGAGCTGCGAACGAAAGCCCGTCGCTTGGTGCGCGAGCATGGCATCAAATGTATCATTATCGACTACCTTCAGTTGATGAACGCTAGCGGTATGAACTTCGGTAGCCGTGAGCAGGAGGTGAGTACGATCTCCCGCTCGTTGAAGGGATTGGCCAAGGAATTGAATATCCCGATCATCGCCTTGTCGCAGTTGAACCGTGGTGTGGAAGCCCGTCAAGGCGTGGAAGGTAAGCGTCCGCAGCTAGCCGACTTGCGTGAGTCCGGAGCTATCGAGCAGGATGCCGATATGGTATGTTTCATCCACCGTCCCGAATATTATAAGATTACGGAAGACGAGCGGGGAAATTCCCTGATCGGTCTCGCCGAGATCATTATCGCCAAGCATCGTAACGGTGCCGTGGGGGATGTCCGGCTGCGCTTTAAGAGCGAGTTCGCCAAGTTTATGAACGTAGAGGAAGATATAGCGGTAAGGGAATTCTCCTCAACCATGAACGGTGGAGACCCGATGCCCCCGATCCCATCGGCGGGAGCTGACTTCTTGAGTCAAGGTAGCAGTAACGAGGTTCCGTTCTAATATAGCATGAATGAGCGAAAGAGGCGAAAACGTTTGCGGTAGATTTTTCGCCTCTTCTTTTCTGTTTCGTTGGCGAATCCGATTCGAAACTTCTATCTTTGTGATTGAAAACAAATTACTGAATCAGCCATGACGAGACACTTAGTTCCGGTATCTATATACCTGTCGCTGTTGCTTAGCTGCAACTCACCGAAAGAATACAAATCCTTTGATGAATACCCTTCCTATGAGGGAGACGATCTGGAGTTGTTCTATTCCCCCACGAAATCCGTGTTCACCCTTTGGGCCCCGACGGCGGAAGAAGTCCGCTTGAATCTTTACGCTTCCGGTGAGGGAGGGGAGCCTATCCGCCAGTTGCCGATGAAATCCTCGGACAAGGGTACGTGGCGTATCTCCGTGAGCGAGGATCTGAAAGGTTCCTTCTATACCTTCCAGATCCGTATCGGCGATAAATGGCTGGATGAGACTCCCGGTATCTGGGCGAAAGCCGTCGGGGTGAATGGAAACCGTGCGGCCGTGATCGATTGGGCGGCTACCGATCCGGAGGGCTGGGAGGCGGATAAATCTCCCGAGTTGAAAAGCTTCTCCGATATTATCATCTACGAGATGCATCATCGGGATTTCTCGATCGCCGCGAACTCCGGCGTGACGCATAAAGGTAAGTTTCTCGCCTTGGCGGAGAACGGCACGAAAGGTCCGGGCGGCGTGGCTACCGGCGTGGATCATCTGAAGGAGTTGGGCGTTACCCATGTCCATATCCTTCCTTCTTATGATTATGGCTCGGTGGACGAGACTCGCTTGCAAGATAATGTGTACAATTGGGGGTATGATCCCAAGAACTATAACGCCCCCGAGGGGAGCTATTCCACCGATCCTTACAATCCCGAGGCTCGTATCCGTGAGTTCAAGGAGATGGTGCGGGGATTGCACCGGAATGGTATCCGTGTGATCATGGACGTGGTTTACAATCATACCTTTGTGGGTGACGGGTCGAATTTCAGCTTGACCGTCCCCGGTTACTTCTACCGTCATAAACCGGACGGAAGCTATTCGGATGCCTCCGGCTGTGGCAATGAGACCGCTTCGGAGCGGGCGATGGTACGCCGCTATATCGTGGAGTCCGTGAAATATTGGGCCGAGGAATACCATGTGGATGGTTTCCGTTTCGACTTGATGGGAATCCATGACGTAGAAACCATGAACGAGGTAAAAGCCGAGTTAACCAAACTAGATCCTTCCATCTTCGTATACGGCGAGGGCTGGACCGCTAGCGATTCCCCGCTACCAGAAGATCAACGGGCGATCAAGGTAAACGCCCCGAAACTGAATGACGTGGCCGTATTTAGCGATGACCTGCGGGATGCTTTAAAAGGAAGCGTGTTCGAGACTACACAGGCCGGTTTCGCCTCCGGAAAGCCGGAAGGCAATGAGGAGTCTATTAAGTTCGGTATCGTAGGCGCTATCCGCCATCCGCAAATCGACTATAACCAAATATTATATTGCAAAGCGCCTTATGCGAACAAGCCTACGCAAGTGATCAACTATGTCTCTTGCCACGATGATCTTTGTTTGATGGATAAGTTGAAGCTCTCGGCTCCGAAAGACGCTACCCCGGATGAGTTGATACGATTCGGCAAGTTGGCCCAGACCATCATCTTCACCTCGCAAGGAGTACCCTTCATGCGGGCAGGAGAGGAGTTGCTGCACGATAAGAAGGGCGTACATAACAGCTATCAATCGCCCGATTCAATCAATGAGATCGACTGGTCTTTGAAGGCAAAAAACAAGGATGTTTTCAACTATTACAAGGATTTGATCGCCCTTCGTAAGTCGCACCCGGCTTTCCGTATCGCCACGGCCGAGGGAGTGAGGGAGGCCCTTCAATTCCAAGAAGTGAACCAGCCCGGTGTTGTAGCGTATACCTTAGGGGAGCATGCGAACGGGGATAGTTGGAAGAAGATTATGGTTATCTTTAACGGGAACCGGAAGGCGGTAACGGTTTCTCTGCTGGAAGGAACATGGGTTCCGGTTTGTAAGGACGGTCGGATTTATCTGGACGGTAAAGGTTCCGTACAGGGTAAAACTACCGTAAGTGCCTCTTCCGCCTTGATCTTGAAACAAGATTAATACGGAACTAAATCAAAGAAAATCCCCCGGGACATCTCGATGAATACCGAGCGTCCCGGGGGATTTTTTATTAAATCACTTACTTATCTGATTATTTGTAAGCCTCGCCTTTTACAGCAGCGATACCCGGAAGAACCTTACCTTCGATAGCCTCAAGAAGAGCGCCACCACCTGTAGAAACGTAAGATACGCCGTTAGCCAAACCGAATTTGTTAACGCAAGCAACAGAGTCGCCACCACCTACTAAAGAGAAAGCGCCGTTTTTCGTAGCCTCAACGATAGCCTCGCCAACCGTACGAGATCCGTGCGTAAAGTTCTCGAACTCAAATACACCCGTAGGACCGTTCCAAAGGATCGTCTTAGAGTTCTTGATAACGTCAGCGTAGATAGCCTCGGTCTTCGGACCTATGTCAAGACCTTCCCAACCATCAGGAATCTGATCTACCGGAGCGAAATCGGTCTTAGCGTCGTTGCTGAAATCGTCAGCGATCTTAGCGTCAACAGCCAATACCAAGTTTACGCCTTTTTCTTTCGCTTTCTTGATCAAATCAAGAGCAAGATCCAACTTATCGTCCTCGCAAATAGACTTACCGATCTTACCGCCTTGCGCTTTCGTGAAAGTATAAGTCATACCACCCGTGATGATCAAGTTGTCTACCTTGTTCAACAAGTTCTCGATGATCTCGATCTTAGAGGAAACCTTAGAACCACCCATGATAGCGGTGAACGGACGTTGGATGTCGTTCATAACCTTATCGACAGCCTTCACTTCTTTCTCCATCAAATAACCGAACATCTTGTTGTCCGTATCGAAGTAGTCAGCGATCAAAGCCGTAGAAGCGTGAGCACGGTGAGCGGTACCGAAAGCGTCGTTTACATAGCAGTCAGCGTAAGAAGCCAATCTCTTCGTGAACTCTTTCTGGCTTTCTTTAACGGCTTTCTTGGCAGCCTTCTTCTCCTCGTCGGAAGCGTCTTCAGCCAAACCTCTTGGTTTGCCTTCTTCCTCAGCGTAGAAACGAAGGTTCTCAAGCAACAAAGCTTCGCCCGGTTGCAAAGCGGCAGCCTTAGCGCCGGCTTCTTCGCCAATACAGTCGTTTGCAAACTGAACATCTACGCCTAACAACTCAGAAAGGTGTTTCAATATGTGTTTCAAGGAGAACTTCTCAGTAACGCCTTTCGGACGGCCTAGGTGAGAACCGATAATTACGCTACCACCATCCGCTAAGATCTTCTTTAATGTAGGAAGAGCGGCACGCATACGAGTGTCGTCGGTGATGTTGAAGTTTTCGTCCAATGGAACGTTAAAGTCAACTCTTACAAATGCCTTTTTGCCGGCAAAATTGAAATTGTCAATTGTTTGCATAACTATTGTATTTAATGTCTGTATTAAAATGTTCTTTTAATCGCTTGCAAACTTACACAAAATATTTCATTTGGCTGTTTGCGCTTGCTTTAAATTTTATACCAATTTGAAACGTAGCCGTAATCTCCCGTCGGCATAGTCGTAATTCAATAGCTTGAAATGTCCGATCTCGGATGTATTCGCCACGTGCGATCCGATACATGCGCAGGCATCGTAATCGCCTATGCGTACGATACGTAATGTATCGCTGGCATCATCGGGCAATTTACTTAAATCCACGATACCGCCGGCCTTTTCTTTTGGCATGAACTCGATGGTTACGGGTAGGTGCCGGTCGATCACCTCGTTTATCTTCTTCTCGACCTCAGCCATGGCCTCTGCGCTAGGCTCCTCCGCCAATAGATAATCGCATTTAGACTTCTTCCTCTCTATGTGCGCATTCTTGGATCTGGGACATCCGAACATCCGTACCATTGTCTGGTTTAAGATATGTTCCGCCGTGTGCATAGGAGGATACTCTTGCTTGTTGTGTTCGTTTAATTGGATTTCTTGTTTCATGTATTTGATGTTTTGATTGTATTTCGTGAAAAATATGCTCAAATGTACGAAATAAATCTTTAGTTTTGTAAAGTCATAGAAAACACCTTAAAGGAACGATATGCCAGCTAAGCGCTTATTTGGAATAATATCTATCATATTTCTCTTTGTTACCTGTATATCATGTAAATCCTCTACAGACTTATCGGAGGAGAAGCGTATACTCGTGATTCAATCTTACGAAAAACATTTTCCCGCCTATGAGAAGATGAAGGAAATCATGTCGAGTGAATTGCGGAAGAAGGGGATACATGCGAGTGTCTATTCTTTTTATTTGGATTGTGAGCAATATTCGGAGAAGCAACAGCGACAGAAATTATTCAAGAAACTGAATGGGTTATCGACATGGAACCCGGATATTATTCTGGTCAATGACGATCAAGCCTTAAACGCTTTGATAAGTAGCAGGCATCCCCTCGCTAAATCGATCCCGGTCGTGTTTATGGGGGTTAGTTATCCCAATATCCCGATCATCCGGAAATATCCGAATATGACGGGCTTTTATGATAAACCGGATTATAAGAGGAATATAGAATTGATACGGCGGCTTGTTGGTAATTGCATCGTCATAAGAGTCTCGGATGATACCTTTCAGGATAATATGATGCTGGCGGACATGAATGCGCAGATTCAGGATATTTGTGCCGTGAACAATATATATTCCTTGGATCGGGTACGTTTATCCGGAAAGAACGGGATTTCGATATCGGATATACCTAAGATAAAGCCGGATACGATGTATATAAGCACACTCAGTACGAAATCGGCGAATGCCCTGATTAAGGGATTCGGCGAGAATTATTATAATAAAGCGTATCTGGCAACCAAGAGGGATTATATGACAATCTCGTTGGGGCGGCTCAGCGCCTTTCCATGTTTCTCCGTGATCAATGAGTTGATCGGAAATCAGAATGGCGTAGTTGGCGGGTATGTCACTGTCTTTAAGGATGAGGTAGAGGGGGCTGTAAACCGGGTCGTCTCTATCTTGAAAGGAACGCCCCTGTCCGATTTTCCGCAAATCGAAGGGAGTAACAAGGCTTATGTTTTTGATTACGGTGTGTTAGAACGTTGGGGCATTGATAGTAGTAAATTGCCGGAAGGAGCTATTATTGCGAATATGCCGTTTGTCGTTCAATATAAATATTATATATGGGCTGCCGGCTTTATTCTGGTGGTGATGTTGCTTCTGCTTTTTAGTTACCAAAGAAAGCGATATATACAGGAGGCTTTACATAAGAAGGATGCGCAGGAGAAGTTAAAAAGGGAGAAGACTTTTCTTTCTTTTGCGTTGGATAGCGGCAACATTTTCGCTTTTCGGTATAGCAAAGGGGTATTCGAGTTTGATAATAGATTCTACCATTATTTAGGTATGCCCTGTGTACCGATGAAAATCGAGGAGTTTCAGGATGCTATACATCCTGAAGAACTGGATAATTTCCTTCGAGACCGGAATCTGCTGGATAGTGGCTTTCTTTCCCGGAAAGTGACGCAACGTCGTTGTAACTTTAATAAGAAGGGGTATGAGTGGTGGGAATTTCGCTATGCCCAAAATAAGAATGAGAAAGATTCAGTTTCCGGTGACGAAGCTGTTGAGGTAAGTGGCTTATGCTTGAATATCCAGCGGATAAAAGACACGGAGAATAGCCTTATAGCCGCCCGCCAGAAAGCGGAGGAATCCGATCGGATGAAATTAGTCTTTCTGGCGAATATGAGCCATGAGATACGTACGCCTCTGAATGCGATCGTAGGCTTCTCCCAATTGCTCAATTCGGATATGCCTTTGGAACCGGAGGAAAAGGCGGAGTTTATAGATCTGATTACCAAAAACAGTGACCTGTTGCTTAAGCTGATCAACGATATCTTGGATCTATCACGCATAGAATCCGGTAGCATGTCTTTCTCTTATGAGAACCTCGATCTGAGTAAACTGATGGGAGATATCTTCCATACGCATCAATTGATGATGCCGGAGGGAGTGGAGTTAAAGATAAGGGTTCCCCATGAACCTCTTATCATCCGTTCGGATCATTTCCGGTTGACGCAGGTTTGTACCAATTTCATTAATAATGCGGTGAAGTTTACCGCTAAGGGATATATCGAGATCGGATACGAACTTAGCGCAGATGGAAAATCGATCCTTATTTCCGTGAAAGATACGGGTAAGGGCATTCCTGATGATAAAAAGGAAAAGGTATTCGAGCGTTTCCAGAAACTAGATGAGTTTGCCCAAGGTACAGGCTTGGGGTTAGCGATCTGCCAGAGTATCGTTCATACGTTTCATGGAAGCATATCGCTTGAATCCGAGGTTGGTGTAGGTAGTAAGTTTACGATCTCGCTACCTTATACCCCGGGGTTGGAGCTGGAGGAAAGAACTTAATTACCTTCGATGAATCGTTTATTGGCCCTCGCTTCTTCCTGCCATTGGGGGATGACGGTTTCTAAAAACTTTTGTTTGGCCTGTTGCTCGGCTTCCATATCGAGGCCGATATATTGCTGGGCTTTCGCTTTCGTGGAGATATCCGGCATCGGAACGTCTTGGGTATAGCCTAGCTGCGCTAAGACCTTCATGATCTGGATGCGGGCTTGGGTAGACTTATCGAGTCCGCTGCCCAAGATACGTGTGACTTCTTGGGGCGCGTGGAAAGCCGCCCCGTGTGAGGCCACGGCGAAGTCCCAACGCCATTGTGCCTGCCGGAGCAGTTTTAATACGTTTTTCATTTGAGATTCCGTAGCGCCTTTGTCCCAAGCGAATTTCGCTTCTATATGGGCTTTTGTCAATTCTTCCTCTACACGCATGCGTATGGCGTAGACTTTGTTTTGCCGTTCATAAACATCCTTGCGTAAGATCTCCTCACTTTCCCGGTGGCAGGCTTGGCAAGTACGGTCTATCATCGCCAACGGGCTTTTGATATGATGGTTGTTGTACCGGTTCTCATCTTCCCCGACAGCAGGCATATGGCATTCTCTGCAGGAAACGCCTCTTTGCCCGTGAATGCCCATCTGGAATAACTCGAAATCCGGATGTTGCGCCTTTATCAAATGTGCCCGGCTTAATTTATGGGTGAAATCGGTGAAGTTTATGCTATCGTAATAGGCTTCTATATTTTCTACTGTATAACCTTGATCCCAAGGTAAGGCTAGTATACGATCTTCTCCTTGGAAATAATATTCGGCGTGGCATTGGGCGCATACTAGAGATCGCATCTCTTGCTCGGTTGCGTCCTCTATACGTAATCCGTTGCGCTTATAGGCACTTTTCAAGAATGAGCGGGTCACGCGCAATCCCATGCTCTGCGGCTCATGGCAGTCTGCGCATCCGATTGGATTCACGATCTCGTTGCCTAGCTCCGCCCATTTCTTCTTATATAAGGTCTTGGCATCGGTGGTCGTTAATAAGCGGGGTATGTCCGGACTTTTACATGCCCAGCATGCGGCAGGCTGGGGACCACTCGTCGGGGTCATGGGAGCGCCGGTCCGCAGGCTTTTGTATAGATCTTCTATGGAATACATATGCCCTCTGGGACTTAGATAATCTTTGGAGAAAGCGTATCCTGCCCATAATACCATCATTCCGGGATGTTCGGCCAAGATATCAGCTTGTTGGTTCCCATTAAACAAACTGCGGAAAGTCGTGTCCGAGGTTTGTTTCCAACTTTGGTACTCATTGGAATAACGAAGGTCTATAGAGTCGCTGTTTTGTTGATCGATTGGCTGATCATCGGTATCGTCGATGAATTTGATGCTATCTTGTCCGGTAACAGTGGTACGTAAGATCACTAATACGATAATGACGATTAGACTTATGGCTATAGAAGTTTTATAGTGTGCTTTCAAGTGTTTACCTTTTATCTTAAATAAAATATTCTTTGTATTAACTGCGAATATATGAATAATAATGATACGACCGGTAGAAATTGAAAAAATCCTTATTTCATTGCTTCCGAAGACGCTGGATGAAATAAGGATTCTCAAGTGACTCGCATAGGATTCAAACCTATAACCTTCTGATCCGTAGTCAGATGCTCTATTCAGTTGAGCTAGGGAGCCTTGATTATATTGAGTGACTCCGACAGGATTCAAACCTGTAACCTTCTGATCCGTAGTCAGATGCTCTATTCAGTTGAGCTACGGAGCCATACTCCTAATCAATGAAGTGATCGCGACAGGATTCAAACCTGTAACCGGCTGATCCGTAGTCAGCTACTCTATTCAGTTGAGCTACGCGACCCTTTTTCTTTAACGGTTGCAAAGGTACGTACTTTTGATACAACTACCAAACATTAAGACGACTTTTTCACCACTATTGCTAACAAAATTCCGGACAGGACTGATATTCAAAAGAAAATTTATCGGTAAGAAATAGAAAGGGCAATCAATCGATATGTGCATAAAGATTGACTGCCCTCTTCTCTGTTTGTTGACTCTTCAGAAGAGATTATCCGATGAGTTCAATACTGCGTTTGATGAAATTATTTAAGGCTTCACCTTTTAGCATATTATTTTGCAATAAAGCCAAGTCGATGAGTTGTCGTATAACTTTGTTGGTTCCGGCATAATTACTCAAAATCGTTTCTTTCTTGGCCTTTTCTTCAGTTATTTGTTTTTCTACGCGCTCCAGTTCATCCTTGTCTGCCGTTGTTATGTCTTCCGGTTTCTTGCCTTCTTGCGCCTGATGAAGTTCGTTATGCCGTTTATTTAAATCGGCTAAAGTCAGATTCAATGGAGTCAAATCAGCGGCGCAAGCCGTCTCTGAATGGTTGAGTACATCTTTGATCAGTTTGTTGTCGGTATTGAGGACGATGTTAAACATGTCAGGCATTTCGCCGTAGAAGCTCATACCCGGTTGGATACGTGACATTTCTTTCATACGGCGCATATATTCACTCTGCGTAATCAGAATCGGGGCTACATTATCGCCCAATGCCTGTGCTTCAACATTGAATTCTGCCTTCTCCACTTTCGGAAGTTGGCTTCGGAATACACTGACAAGAATTTCCTGCTTTTCAGATGCAAGTTCAGATGCATGTGCATCCTCTTTCACTATCAAACGGTCAATTGTATCACTATCCACGCGGGTGAAGCGACTCTTTTCCAGCTTACGTTCCAGCATGCTGATAAGGGCAACATCGAGTTGACCATCCATTAGGAGCACATTGTAACCTTTGTTCTTGGCTGCTTCTATATAGCTGTATTGCTCTTCGAGGTTATTGGCATACAAGTATATGATGTTCCCTTCTTTATCGGTCTGTTCTCCTTTGATAAGATTCTGATATTCTTCGAAAGTGTAGTAGTGTGCATCTGTATCTTTGAGCAGTGTGAATTTATTAGCACGGTCGTAGAAGTCTTCTTCTGTAAGCATGCCGTAATGGATGAAGATTTTCAAGTCATCCCACTTCGCTTCGAAATCTTTGCGGTCGCTCTTAAAGATAGCCTGCAAACGATCAGATACTTTCTTTGAGATGTAGGTCGAAATCTTCTTCACATTGGAGTCACTCTGCAAGTAGGAGCGTGAAACATTCAAAGGTATGTCCGGGGAATCTATAACTCCATGGAGCAGGGTTAAGAAATCAGGAACAATACCTTCTACTGAATCAGTTACATATACTTGGTTGCAGTAAAGTTGGATTTTGTTTTTCTGCAAGTCGATGTTACTCTTGATACGTGGAAAATAGAGTATTCCTGTCAGATTGAACGGATAGTCTACGTTCAGATGAATCCAGAACAATGGTTCGTCAGCCATTGGATACAATTCACGATAGAAGTTCTTATAGTCTTCATCTTTCAATTCGGCAGGTTTACGTGTCCATAAAGGAGTCGTGTTGTTGATGATGTTGTCTTCCTCGGTATCCACTTGTTTCCCATCTTTCCACTCTTTCTTTTTGCCGAAGGCTACAGGAATAGGCAAGAAGTGGCAGTATTTCTTTAATAAGGAGGACAAGCGTTCTTCCTCCAGAAACTCCTTGCAGTCTTCATCAATGTAGAGAATGATATCCGTACCACGATCTGCTTTCTCTACCTCTTCCAATGTAAATTCAGGACTACCGTCACAGGTCCATTTCATCGGTTGGGCATCTTCGCGGTAAGAACGGGTGATAAGTTCAACTTTTTTAGCTACCATGAAGGCAGAATAGAAGCCAAGACCGAAATGTCCGATAATGGCATTTGCGTCATCTTTGTACTTTGCCAAAAAGTCATTAGCACCTGAGAAAGCAATTTGATTGATATATTTCTCAATCTCTTCCGCAGTCAGTCCAAGTCCACGGTCAGAGATAGTGATACTGTCTTTATTGAGGGAAACGTGGATGGTCAAGTCACCCATTTCACCTTTGAATTCTCCTTTTGCAGCCAGTGTTTTCAGCTTTTGAGTGGCATCAACTGCATTAGAAACCAGCTCGCGGAGAAAGATTTCATGATCACTGTATAAGAACTTTTTGATGATGGGGAAGATATTTTCTGTCGTAACCCCAATATTTCCTTTTTGCATAGGTCTTTATTTATTTTATGTATATCCGTTTCTTTAGCTTTTCAGCATTTATGACAACACAAAATAAATGCCAGGCATGTGGATGCCTGACATTTTGTCTTATTATACTGCTTGGACTGTTATTTCTGAACCTTTATGGGAGGCAGAACCGTGAAAGCCAGCTTGTCTTTTTGTGCGGGCGAAATTGCTGCTTTCAGGATACTTCCGGTTACCGGAGAATCATTGATGAGCAGCTCGGAAATACCGTCTTCAAGATAGGTCTGGATAGCTCGACGAAGAGGACGTGCACCGAACTGGATGTCAAAACCATGATCTGAGATGAAGTCTTTTACTTCATCCGTTACTTCCAGTTTGTATCCTAAGTTTTCTACACGCTTCATCAGTTGTGCCAATTCGAGGTCTACGATGCGGCGGATAGCCGGACGGTCAAGTTGATCGAAAGTAATGATTTCATCGATACGATTGAGGAACTCTGGGGCAAATGATTTGTTGAGAGCTTTCTGGATAATACTCCGTGAATGCTCTTTATCATCATCCACATTCAGTAGTGCTGAAAATCCAATACCTCGTCCGAATTCCTTCAATTGTCGGGTACCAATGTTGGAAGTCATTATGATAACCGTGTTTTTAAAATCTATGGTACGACCATAACTGTCTGTCAAGCGTCCTTCATCCATCACTTGCAACAATAGGTTGAAAACATCCCCATGGGCCTTTTCAATCTCATCCAATAGAATGATAGAGTAGGGGCGGCGCCGAACCTTTTCTGTCAATTGTCCTCCTTCTTCATAACCTACATAGCCCGGAGGAGCACCGACAAGACGGGATACAGTGAATTTCTCCATGTACTCACTCATATCGATGCGTATCAATGCATCCGACGAACCGAACATATATGTAGCCAGTTCCTTCGCCAATAACGTTTTTCCGACGCCGGTTGGGCCTAGAAACATGAATGTCCCAATCGGACGGTTCGGGTCCTTTAATCCGACACGACTTCGTTGGATAGCACGTACCAGTTTGTCCACTGCTGCATCCTGTGCTATGATTTTGCCGGTCAGAGCTTCGCGCATGCCTTTCAATCGGATACTTTCAGCCTGTGCCATCCGTTGTACAGGTACTCCTGACATCATGGACACTACATCGGCAATTTGGCCTTCATCAACCACTTCCCGATTGTCTTTCAGGCTTTCTTCCCAAATACGTTTCATTTCATCCAATTGCAGTTGCATGCTTTTTTCTTTGTCACGGTAGTTTGCTGCCAGTTCATAGTTTTGTGCTTTGACAGCTGACATCCGAAGCTGTTTTAACCGATCGATTTCCTGTTCCTGCTCTTCGATTTCCTTCGGTACGCTGATATTTGTCAGGTGTACGCGTGAACCGGCCTCATCGAGTGCATCAATGGCTTTGTCTGGAAAGTTGCGGTCAGAAATATAGCGTCCCGTCAATTTGACACAAGCTTCCAATGCTTCCTGAGTATAGGATACGTTGTGGTGGTCTTCATACTTCTCTTTGATGTTTTTCAATATCTGGAGCGTTTCTTCCGGAGATGTTGGTTCTACTATCACTTTCTGGAAACGGCGCTCCAAAGCTCCATCTTTTTCGATGCTCTTACGATATTCATCCAGGGTGGTTGCTCCGATACATTGTATTTCCCCGCGAGCCAAGGCTGGTTTCAGCATGTTGGCTGCATCCATTGAACCTGGAGCGGAACCGGCTCCGACAATCGTATGTATCTCATCAATGAAAAGAATAACATCCGGGTTATCCTTCAGCTCTTTGAGAATTGTACGAATGCGCTCTTCGAACTGTCCACGGTATTTGGTTCCGGCCACCACCGAAGTCATATCAAGTGATACCACACGCTTATTGAACAAGACGCGGGATACTTTCTTTTCAATGATGCGCAAAGCTAGTCCTTCAACAATAGCCGATTTGCCTACTCCCGGTTCTCCAATCAGTACGGGATTGTTCTTTTTGCGACGGCTCAATATTTGTGCCAGTCGTTCTATTTCCTTTTCACGCCCTACAACGGGATCCAGCCGACCTAATTCCGCAGCTTTTGTCAAGTCCATGCCAAACATGTCAATCGTCGGAGTGTCATTAATGGGACGCTTCGTTTGTGTCTGCTGGACCTGTTGTCCATTGCCTAAGTTGTTGTTTCCGTTGGATTGTCCAGGAGCATCTTCTTCATCTTCGTCGTAGCCATTCATGCCGGCATTGACGTCGGCTTGTTTCAAGGATAGCTCTTCAAAAACGAGTGAATAGGTAACATCATTCCGTTCCAAGACCTGTGCCGCCATGTTGTCATGCTGTTTTAAAATGGCTAATAGCAGGTGCTCGTCGCTTACGACTTCTTTTTTTAATAAGCGTGCTTCCAGAATGCCTAAACGCAAGATACGTGCACTAGTTTCGTCAAGCATAACTTCGTTTTCATTCGTGATGCGGGCATGTGAGTAAGTATAGTCATTGCTTTGCTTTTCGATGCGTGCTTCTATCTCGTTTTTTATTGTTCCCAAATCTACATACAGCTTCTTTTGTAAAACTTCAATCGCTCTTCCTGAACCTTCCTTAAGCAAGCCCAAGAGCAAATGTTCCGGTCCTACGTGATCGCTATTCAACCGGATAGCCTCCTGCTTGCTGTAAATCAGGATTTCTGATACTTTTTGTGAAAATTGATTGTTCATATGTTTTCCTTGTCTCTCAAATTGTTTACACTTGCAAATATAACAGGGTTTATGTCTCTGTACACTTATCTTTCATTATCTATAACAAATAATATACCAAAGTGGACCTTGGTAGGATGCATGCTCAGATAAAACAAGGGAAAAGAGCATTATTTAACGAGGCTTAGACCATTTATTGGAAGGCAATCTACGGAGCTTTGGAGATATTGAGTGAATCGGGCGAGTTGTTTTATTCAGTTGTTGCAAGCTTAAGGTGTGGTTGTCAGGTAACAAACTGATGAATAGGCCATACCGTTGGGAAACTTGAGGACGTCGGAACTTAAGTTATCCCGTAAGTCGTATAGGAAAAAGGATATGGGCTATACCTATTCGTCTGATGGGACAAACTTATCTATCGTGGGGCTATAATGGAACTTATATGAAACTTTTTTAGCAGTCCTGAAGCTCTCTTTTCTAGCTAAAAAGTTCGGCAGTTCGCAAATTTGTCGTATTTTAGCATGATTTTTGTGAGATGTATAATTAATATTTTATTAAATGCTTGAACAAGATAGGATTATAAAAATTAACATTGAGGAGGAGATGAAAACCTCTTACATAGACTATTCTATGTCAGTCATTGTGGCACGTGCTCTTCCCGATGTTCGTGACGGCTTTAAGCCTGTGCACCGTCGTATTTTATATGGTATGATGGAGCTAGGCAACACCTCTGATAAACCTTATAAAAAATCAGCCAGAATCGTCGGTGAGGTCCTTGGTAAATATCACCCTCATGGCGATTCCTCAGTATATGGGGCTTTGGTTCGCATGGCTCAGGATTGGGCGATGCGTTATCCATTGGTCGATGGACAAGGAAACTTCGGTTCGGTCGACGGTGATAGCCCTGCGGCGATGCGTTATACCGAGGCCCGCTTGAAGAAGCTGGGTGAGGAAATGATGCAAGACCTTTACAAAGAGACTGTAGACTTTCAGAATAACTTTGACGATACCTTACAAGAACCGACTGTTATGCCGACTCGTATTCCTCAGTTGCTTATTAATGGAGCTTCGGGTATTGCGGTAGGTATGGCAACTAATATTCCTCCTCACAACCTTTCGGAGGTAATTGATGCCTGTGTGGCTTATATCGATAATAATGATATTGACACGGCAGGTCTGATGCAATATGTAAAAGCTCCTGATTTTCCGACGGGAGGATATATATATGGTATAAATGGTGTCCGCGAAGCTTATGAGACTGGACGTGGACGTGTCGTGATGCGTGCAAAGGCTGAAATTGAGACTGGTGACACACATGACAAGATTGTGGTAAGCGAGATACCTTATAATGTCAATAAGGCAGAACTTATCAAGAGTATTGCAGAGATGGTCGGCGATAAAAAGATCGATGGTATTTCCAATATTAATGATGAGTCTGACCGTGAAGGCATGCGTATTGTCATCGATGTGAAGCGTGATGCCAATGCCAGCATTGTTCTGAACAAGCTGTTTAAAATGACAGCCCTGCAAACTTCGTTCAGTGTCAACTGTATTGCTTTGGTCCATGGACGTCCCAAGACACTAAGCCTGAAGGATTGTATCAAATATTTTGTTGAACACCGCCATGAGGTAGTCATTCGTCGTACGAGGTTTGATCTCCGTAAGGCACAGGAAAGAGCACATATTTTAGAGGGCTTAATCATTGCCTCTGATAATATTGATGAGGTGATACGTATTATTCGGGCTGCAAAAACTCCGAATGATGCTATCGCGAACTTGATGGAACGGTTTGGATTAAGTGAAATACAGGCGCGTGCTATTGTGGAAATGCGCTTGCGTCAGCTAACCGGACTGTTACAAGACCAGCTTCATGCAGAATATGAGGAAATTAAACGCCAGATAGCTTACTACGAAAGTATCCTGTCGGATGATGAAATGTGCCGTAAGGTTATCAAGGACGAGCTGATTGAAGTAAAAGAGAAGTATGGTGATGAGCGTCGTTCGGAGATTGTTTATGCTTCGGAAGAATTTAATCCGGAAGACTTCTATGCAGACGATGAAATGGTTATCACAATTTCTCATTTGGGGTATATCAAGCGTACACCTCTCTCTGAATTCCGGGCTCAGAACCGTGGAGGAGTGGGAGCGAAGGGCAGTGACACGCGTGATACCGACTTCGTGGAGAACATCTATCCGGCAACGATGCATAATACGATGTTGTTCTTCACCCAAAAGGGAAGATGCTATTGGCTCAAGGTCTATGAAATCCCTGAAGGGTCTAAGAATTCGAAGGGAAGAGCTATTCAAAATCTTCTCAATATTGACCCTGACGACATGGTGACAGCTTTCATTCGTGTGAAGACGCTGAATGATGAGGAATACATCAATAATCACTACTTGCTATTCTGCACCCAAAAGGGAACAATCAAAAAGACTTGTCTAGAACAATATTCCCGTCCCCGTCAGAATGGTGTGAATGCTATTAATATCGTTGACGATGATCGCGTGATTGAAGTACGTATGACGAACGGTGACAATGAGATTATCATAGCAAATCGCAATGGTCGTGCTATCCGGTTCCACGAAAGCGCTGTTCGTGTAATGGGACGTACTGCTACCGGTGTACGCGGTATCACTCTTGATGAAGATGGTAGTGATGAGGTGATTGGTATGATTTGTATTAAAGATCCTGAGAAGGAATCAATTATGGTTGTTTCTGAGCAAGGATATGGTAAGCGTTCTGATATAGAAGATTATCGTATTACAAATCGTGGTGGAAAGGGTGTGAAGACACTTAACATTACTGATAAGACTGGAAAATTGGTTGCCATCAAATCAGTCACTGATGAAAACGACTTGATGATAATCAATAAGTCGGGCATTACGATCCGCCTGAAGGTGGCTGATGTACGTATTATGGGACGTGCTACTCAGGGTGTGCGATTGATTAATCTGGAGAAGCGTAATGACCAGATAGCTTCCGTTTGTAAGGTGAACTCCGAAACAGATGAAGAAGGAGTTGAACTTGTAGATGAAGAGAATACAGATATCACTGAATAACTATTAATTATCAAACAATTATGAAGAAAGTATTATTTTCCGTAGCATTAGTGATGGCTTCATGTGTTGCTTTCGGGCAGACCAAAGCAGTAAAAGAAGCCAAGCGCCAGGCAGACGCAAAGAAGTTTGCAGAAGCTGAGCAATTGATTAATCAAGCCTTGGAAAACGCTGAGACCAAAGATGATGCCAATACGTGGAACGTGGCAGGTTACGTCCAGCAAAAAATCAACGAAGAAGAAAATACCAAGGCTTACTTGAAACAGCCCTTTGACACTGTGAAGATGTACAACAGCACGTATAAGATGTTTGAGTTCTTCAACAAGTGTGATGAGTTGGAGCAGATCCCCAACGAGAAAGGCAAAGTGAAAATCAGATATCGTAAGGCAAATGCCGCCACGATGCAACAGAATCGTCCGAATCTGATTAACGGTGGTGTGCTTTACTTTAACAATGGAAATGATGCCGAAGCATATAAGTATTTTAGTATGTATATTGATTCTGCTGAATATCCGATGTTGAAGGAGGCTAATATTGCGGCTACTGACAGCATGATGCCTACCATTGCTTATTATACGGCATTGGCTGCAACAAAGATGGCGCAGGAAGCTGATCAGAATAATAATAAGGATGCTGCCAAAGCCAGCTACCAGAACGTATTGAAGTATGCAGACCTTGCCTCAAACGATAAAGAAAATGGTAAGTTTGCTCTTGAGTTCAAAGCTGGTGCTTACAAGGCTTTGGGTGATACAGCTCAATGGGTAGCTACTTTGCAGGACGGTGTACAGCGTTTCCCCGCACACTCTTATTTCTTTGGCAACTATATTGACTATTGTTCCAATGCTGGTAAATATGCCGAGGCTGTGAAATTTGCCGATGACATGATTGCAAAGAATGGTAATTCGGATTTCTATCAGTATGTAAAAGGGTATCTTTACCAGAACATGAAGGAGTATGATAAGGCAATTGCTGCTTATAAGCAGGCTATCGAATTGAAGCCTGACTATGTTGAAGCTTACTCAAACTTAGGTTTGTGCTATTGCCAGCAGGCTATTGAGTTCGGCGAAAAGGCTGTGTCTGATATTGATGATCCGAAATATCAGGAGGAGCAGGCCAAGATTAAGAAGTTCTATGAAGATGCCAGACCCTATTATGAGAAGGCACGCCAATTGGCTCCGGACAAAAAGGATTTGTGGGGTAATGGTTTGTATACCATCTACTACAAATTGAATATGGGTGAAGAATTTAAAGAAATTGAGAAATTGATGCAGATGTAATTGCAGGTTTCCTGAAATAAAAATAAAGGGTTGCATGTCGCAACCCTTTATTTTTATAGGAGTGATTGTGAAGGAAATATGTACCAATCCTTCGTATTTCGTTTTTGAATTTATCGCTTGGATAATTTACGGAGCAAGTCGCGGTTTAACTCCAGCCATTTTTTATTCCGTTGCTGTATATTCTCTCGAATAGCATTCACGTCGACAATGTAGTCGCTTACTATTTGCAAGAGCGATTCGGGGCGTCTGCGACGACGTTTGTTGGGGTTAATCACCAGGTTCAGAGACTTGGGAATTACTTCCACTTTGATGTCACGACCAGCCATGATGGGGTCGCCATCAAAGTGAATAACCCCTTCTTTCGCACGGTGGATATGGAGTTGCTTGCATCGGTATGTTTTAATACGGCTATTCTGATCAATAGTGCGATTGAACAATTGGAAGGAAAGGGCTGGTACATCAAGGACGGTAAATGGTTCCAAGATCGTCACATCAAGCAGTCCGTCGTGTAGGGAAGCTTGTGGGGCAATATAAGCATTGTTCCCGTATTGGGATGCATTGGCACAGGCGATAAGATAAGCTTTCAGATGTTTGATTTCAGTCTCATTGCTTAGTTCGATATCATACGTTTCCGGTTTGTAGGTAAGACTTTCGTGAAGCATGTTTTCCAAATAGGTAAGCATGCCTCTTCTACCGGATTTAGCAAACTTCATGCTGACGAAAGCATCAAAGCCCACTCCGCAAGTACAGAAAAAAGGGATATCATTGATTTTGCCATAGTCCACACAACTGGTTACACCCATGTTGATGATATCAATTGCCCGTTTGGGATCCATGGGAATTTGTAAATGTCGTGCCAATCCGTTTCCGGAACCACAGGGTATGATACCCAAAGCTGTTTTTGTATGGACCAGGGAACGGCCAATCTCATTGATGGTACCATCGCCTCCGATGGCAACGACCATGAAAGCTCCTTCGGCGGCTGCAATGGATGCCAATTCAATGGCATGTCCGGCAAACTGAGTGGGAGTAACCTCAAAATCATATTTATTGCGGTCCACATATTTGTCAATCATCTCCAGGATAGACTTCTTGCTTTGAGTCCCGGATATAGGATTGACGATGAATGTTATTCTCTGTTTCTCCATGATGTTATCCCTTGATTCTATGTTTCCTATGTTTTGACGAATTGAGTGACAAAGGTATGTAAAAAAGCAATAGCAGGCAAGGACGTTTGTCCTGAAAAGGTTGCATTGTTACATTGGAGTGTTAGTTTATCTTGACAAGATACCTCACTCTTGTAAAAACGATAACTTTTTGGAAAAAAACCGATGAAGGACTTCCACGGATTTATATTTTTCTTATCTTTGCCCCCTGTTTTTAAGACTATAAGCAGAATTTCTTAAAAAACGAATCGGAATATTTAAGAAAAACAGAACAACGTAAGCACGAGGCTTACAGGTAAAAAAGAATATGGGATTATTACAAGACAAATTAGCGAAATATGACCTGCCGCAGCAAATTATGGCAAAGGGCGTATATCCTTACTTTAGATGTATTGAAAGTGGGCAGAACACGGAGGTGATGATGAGCGGTCACAAAGTCTTGATGTTTGGTTCAAACTCTTATCTGGGGTTGACAAACCATCCAAAGGTTATTGAGGCAGCTGTCGAAGCGACACGAAAATATGGTACAGGCTGTGCCGGCTCACGTTTCCTCAATGGTACATTGGACCTCCACTTGGCTTTGGAAAAGGAATTGGCTGAGTTTGTCGGTAAGGAAGAGGCTATTATCTATTCAACGGGTTTCCAGGTAAACTTGGGAGTCGTGTCATGCGTGACCGGACGTAATGACTACATCTTGTGTGATGAACTTGACCACGCCTCTATCGTGGAGGGACGACGTCTGTCTTTTTCCACTGCTGCAAAATTTAAGCACAATGACATGGAGGACTTGGAACGTGAATTGCAGAAATGCAATCCGGAGTCCATTAAGTTGATTGTAGTAGACGGTGTGTTCAGTATGGAAGGTGATATGGCAAATCTGCCTGAGATCGTACGTCTGAAGAAGAAATACAATGCAAGCATTATGGTCGACGAAGCACACGGACTTGGTGTGCTGGGACGTCAGGGTCGGGGTACCTGTGACCACTTTGGAGTAACCGATGATGTGGATCTCATTATGGGTACCTTCAGCAAATCGCTTGCTGCAATCGGTGGGTTCATCGCTTCTGATGCTTCAGTCATTAATTACCTCCGTCACAATTCTCGTTCGTATATTTTCAGCGCAAGTAATACGCCTGCAGCGACTGCTGCTGCCCGGGCAGCTCTTCACATCATGAAGACTGAGCCCGAACGCATCCAACATTTATGGGATGTAACGAACTATGCGCTGACAAGCTTCCGTCAGCTTGGCTTCGAAATAGGCAATACGTCGACTCCTATTATTCCGCTTTATGTACGTGATATGGAGAAGACCTTCCAAGTGACTACGATGCTGTTTGAAGAAGGGGTATTTGTCAATCCGGTAGTTCCACCGGCTTGCTCGCCCAATGACACATTGATTCGTTTCTCTCTGATGGCTACCCATACAAAGGAGCAGGTGGATATTGCTATTGAGAAGTTGGTAAAATGTTTCAAGGCACTCGATATACCTTTGAATCCTGAAAAGTAACGAAGCTCTGCCTCTATTCGGCGTAGCTTTCAAGTAAAATAAAGACGCGGATGATGCGGAACTGTAAAACGGTCCGAGTCATCCGCGTTACGATTTTCTAGGCCCTGAATGTTAGAGAAGATGCCGGGGCAGATACTTGAAATGAAGTAATAAGAATTAGAAAACATAGTACAGTATGAACAATTTTACATTTTATAGCCCTACCGAATTTGTCTTCGGGAAGGGTACAGAGATGCAGACTGGTGAATTGGTGCGTAAATACGGTGCTTCCAAAGTACTCATTGTATATGGAGGCGGCTCAGTCGTGCGTAGCGGACTTTTGGAACGCGTGAAGCAGACATTGGCGCAAACAGGGATACCCTGTCTCGAACTGGGCGGAGTGCAACCCAACCCAATTGATACCAAGGTTTATGAGGGTATAGACCTTTGCCGCCGTGAAGGCGTGGACTTCGTGCTCGCTGTAGGTGGTGGCTCTGTCATTGATACGGCGAAAGCAATTGCTGCCGGAGTGCCTTATGAAGGTGATTTCTGGGATTTCTACATTCAGAAGGCTACTGTAAGCTCCGCCTTAAAGGTAGCGGTCGTGTTGACAATCCCGGCAGCCGGTAGCGAAGGCTCGGGCAACTCTGTCATAACCAAAGTCAGCACCCTGCAGAAGATGAGTCTGCGCGCTCCCGAACTGTTGCGTCCTCGCTTTTCTATCATGAATCCTGAACTGACATTCACGCTTCCGCCCTATCAGACGGCAGCAGGTATTGTAGACATGATGGCACACATCATGGAACGTTATTTCACAAATACTGCTGATACCGAGATTGCGGACCGCCTGTGTGAAGGTACTCTGAAAGCCATTATTACCGAAGCACCTCGTGTCATGGCTGATCCGAAGGATTATGGAGCACGCGCCAATATCATGTGGAGTGGTATGATTGCACACAATGGAACCTGTGGCGTGGGCAATGAAGAGGATTGGGCTTCTCATTTCATGGAACACGAGATCAGCGCTTTATATGATGTCACTCACGGAGCAGGATTGGCTGTGATATTCCCGGCCTGGCTTACTTGGATGGCTTCGCATCATGTCGAGAAAGTCGCTCAGTATGCGGCTCGTGTCTGGGATGTCCCGGTTTCTGAAGACCTGAAGGCGATGGCTTTGGAAGGTGTGGCACGTTTGAAGTCTTTCTTTACTTCCATTGGCATGCCTGTCAATTTCGCCCAATTGGGTGTGGAACATCCGGATATTGAGCTGCTGGTGGAACACTTGCATGCCAATAAAGGAGAGCAGGTCGGATGTTATGTACGCTTGGGACGTAAAGAGACCCGGGAAATCTATGAATTGGCCCTTTAAGAGGTGGGGCTTTGAGTGACCGGGTATAAGCAGGTCAGTCGGACTCTATTTAGATAATTTGCATAAACAAACACAAGATGGAAACACTACATATAAATAAGGTGGAGGTACGTAACCTCCAAATGGACGATTATGCCCAGTTGGCACAATCGTTTACGCGTGTCTATGCCGATAAGGATGTGTTTTGGACACGGGAGCAAATCAAGAAACTCATCACAATCTTTCCTGAAGGGCAGGTGGTGACGGTGGTTGACGACAAGATTGTGGGCTGTGCACTGTCAATCATCGTTGACTATGACATGGTGAAAGGAGATCATACGTATGCCAAGGTGACCGGCAATGAGACCTTTAATACACACAATCCGAAAGGGAACATCCTTTATGGTATTGAGGTCTTCATTCATCCGGACTATCGGGGATTGCGCTTGGCGCGCCGTATGTATGAGTACCGGAAGGAGCTTTGTGAAAAGCTGAATCTGAAGGCTATCATGTTTGGCGGACGCATACCCAACTATCATAAGTATGCCGACCACATGCGTCCGAAAGAGTACATAGAGAAAGTACGTTCACGTGAAATTTATGACCCGGTGTTGACCTTCCAGCTTTCCAATGACTTCCATGTACGTCGGGTCATGAAGAACTATCTGCCCAACGATGAAGAGTCAAAACATTGCGCGACCTTGTTGCAATGGGACAACATTTATTACCAGCCGCCTACGCAGGACTATGTAGACAAGAAGACAACTGTACGGATTGGACTGGTGCAGTGGCAGATGCGTTCTTATAATACATTGGATGATGTCTTTGAACAGGTTGAATTCTTCGTGGATGCCGTCTCGGACTACAAGAGCGATTTCGTCCTTTTCCCGGAATATTTCAACGCTCCTCTCATGGCGAAATACAACCACATGGGGGAGGCACAGTCCATCCGTGCGCTTGCCAAGTATACCGAGGAAGTGCGGGAACGCTTTATTAATCTGGCAATCAGCTATAATATCAATATCATTACCGGCAGTATGCCTTATATCAAGGAAGACGGCTCGCTTTACAATGTTGGTTTTCTGTGCCGGCGGGATGGTAGTTATGAGATGTATGAAAAGGTTCACGTGACTCCGGACGAGATTAAGAGTTGGGGCTTGAGCGGTGGAAAAATGGTGAAGACCTTTGACACGGATTGTGCCAAGATTGGCGTGCTGATATGTTACGATGTGGAATTCCCCGAGTTGTCGCGTATCATGGCAGACCAAGGCATGCAGATTCTGTTTGTTCCTTTCCTGACCGACACGCAGAATGGTTATTCCCGAGTCCGCATCTGCGCTCAGGCACGTGCCATTGAGAATGAATGCTTCGTTGCAATAGCTGGTAGTGTGGGCAATCTGCCGCGTGTACACAATATGGATATCCAGTATGCCCAGTCCGGCGTGTTTACGCCATGCGACTTTGCGTTCCCGACCGACGGACGCCGTGCTGAGGCTACTCCGAATACAGAGATGATTCTTGTTTCGGATGTTGACCTTGACCTTTTGAGTGAACTTCATACCTATGGAAGTGTCCGCAACCTGCGTGACCGACGTGGCGACTTGTATGAACTCAAAGTGAAGATGAAAGTGTGATGGTCCTTTTATTGGCATTGGTGTGCGGACTGGCTTTAGGTATCTTGATCGGTCTGTTTATTGAACGTGCCAAGTCCCGTCAGTTGCAGACAGCTTTGTCTCTGGCAGAGCGGGAACAGGCACGTCTGCAGGCTGTGACTGAAGCGATGCGTGTGCAGAGCGAACAGGATGCCCGGCTGCTGAAACAGGCAGAGGAAGAACGGCGGCAACAGGCGGAGGTGATGAAGTCGGAGTTCCGTAATCTGGCCAACGAACTACTCGAAGCGAAGACGGCTTCCCTCAAGCAAGCCAACGTCGAACAGCTGACTGCTGTACTTACGCCGTTGAAAGAGAATATCGAGCAACTAGGCAAGTCCGTGGTGGAAGGGCGTATCGCGGGGGTGCAGCAGAAGGAGTCGGTCGAACATGCCATCCGCAACCTGATGGAGAAAGCCGAGCGGATAGGAGAGGATGCCGTAAACCTGACGAAGGCGTTAACGGCCAATCCAAAGGTGCAGGGAGACTGGGGCGAGATGATTCTGGAGCGGATGCTGGAGGAGTCTGGCCTGAGGCGCGGCGAGGAATATTTCATCCAGGAGAACTGCACCACGGAAGATGGACGCAATGTGCGTCCCGATGTCATAGTCCGTTTTCCTGAGAAGCGCAGTGTGATTATCGACTCTAAGGTGTCATTTACGGCCTACGTGAATTACATCAACGCTGTCAGTCCTGACGAACAGGCCCAAGCATTGTCCGCCCATCTGCTGTCGATGCGTGAACATATCAACGAGCTGGCAGGGAAAGACTATTCGAAGGTCGTGAAGGATTCCATAGGCTATGTGCTTATGTTCGTTCCGAACGAGGGGGCATACATTGCGGCGCTGGAGAAAGACCGGGATTTGCTGAACTATGCCTATAAGAAGCGGATTATCCTGATCAGTCCGTCCAACCTGATGATGGCTCTTCAGCTGGCTTACAACTTGTGGCAGAGCGAAAGGCAGACACGCAATGTGGAGGAAATCATTCGGCGTGGCAATTTGCTTTACGAGAAGTTTGTCACTTTTGTAACGGCGTTTGAGAAGCTTGGCAAGCAACTGGATGATACACGCCGTCAGTACGATCAGGCTTTTGGAACACTGGCTCGTGGCAATGGAAATATCATCGTGAGCTTCCATAAGCTGAAAGAACTGGGCTTGACACCGAAGAAGGATATTCCTCCGACGGTGATGGAAAAGACGGAAAACGACCTGATAGAGTAAATGAAGATGCCCGTTCTGGCGGAGCTGGGGGAAGAAGATTGTTGGAAACTCCCCGTGGCAGTCCAGAGCGGGCATCTTTTATTGGATGGCTGTTGCTGAGTGTTACTTCAGTTTGCTGAGCCCCTTTTTTACTTCCTTCAAGGCGGTTACCCAGTCCGTGTCAAGACTGAATGGGGTGATGTAGTTGGGGTCATTGATAAACGAGCCAATGGTCTCGACATCTTTATCGTTGAAGAACGGATGTTCCGCACTGGTTGTGATGAACAGTTCGATTCCCTTGCGACGCAACTCGGTATCCTTGGTCTGGCTCATCCAGGCAATGAAGTCCGTGACATAGGCCTGCATGGCTAAAGCCTGGTCGTCAAGAATCTTATATTGTGCAGCATTTTCAGGCTTGGCCTGTGACTTCATGTAGTTGAGCGCAGTGAAATAGAAGTAGTTTATTTTCGTATTGTAGTTATTCACATCGTTTGTGTTAACCACATGTGAGGCCTTCTCCAACAAGGTGTTGAATACTTCCTGCCCCTGCATGTAACTGGCAGAAAGCAACAAGGCTGCCGATAAAATCCATTTTTTCATAGTTGTAATGTTCTTTTGATGAATTGTTAAGGGTAAGGTATCCTTTTACGTCTCGGACAGACAGGCTAGGATGCATTATCCGATGCCAAAGCTACGCCTTTTTGAAAAAAAAGACAAATAAATAGTGGGGAACTATGGAGCATACCTTCAAATCGCGTACTTTTGTGTGTAAATATAACCCTAATATATCAAGGACTATGAAATACAATGAAATCGGTAAGACCGGCATGAAGGTGTCGAGTCTGAGTTTTGGCGCATCTTCTCTGGGTGGCGTGTTCCATGAAATCAACGAAGGCAGAGCCTTGGAAGCTGTATATACGGCGGTAGATAAAGGAATGAACTTCATCGATGTTTCTCCCTATTATGGTCATTATAAAGCTGAGACGGTCTTGGGAAAGGCCTTGCAGCATATTGACCGGAAGAAATATTACCTCTCGACAAAGGTCGGACGTTATGGAAAGGATGGAGTCAACCTGTGGAACTATTCAGCACAACGTGCCAAGGAAAGTGTATATGAGAGCCTGGAGCGTCTGCACATCGACTATATAGACTTGATCAATGTGCATGATGTGGAGTTCTCCAACATGTTTCAGGTCATTAATGAGACCTTGCCGGCTCTTTGTGAGTTGCGCGATGAGGGAGTGGTGAAGCATGTGGGTATCACTGACCTGCAACCGGAGAACCTTCAGTTTGTCATCGACCGGGTGCCGGAAGGTACGGTGGAGAGCGTCCTGTGCTTCTGCCATTATTGCCTGAACGATGACCTCTTGAACGATTACTTCGATTACTTTGAAAGCAAAGGCATCGGCATCATCAATGCATCGCCTTTCTCCATGGGCTTGTTGTCCAAACGTGGCGTACCGGCTTGGCATCCGGCACCCAAGGCACTGGTGGAGGCTTGTCGGCGTGCGACCGAACATTGTGAGGCAAAAGGCTATCCCATCGAGAAGCTGGCTGTGCAGTATGCAGTAAGCAATCCTCGAATCGCGACGACACTGTTCAGCTCTGCCAATCCCGACAATGTCTTGAAGAACATCGCTTATGTGGAAGAACCCATCGACTGGGAACTGGTGAAAGAGGTACAGGACATCATTGGAGACCAGAAGCGAGTAGGTTGGGCTAACTCATAACTTTTGCGAATATAAAACTGGAAATCATGGATTTTAAGATTATAGATGCTCATTCCCACTTGTGGCTCAAGCAGGACACCGTGGTGAATGGGCTTCCCATTCGTACGTTGGAGAATGGGCGCTCGGAGTTCATGGGGGAGATACGTCAGATGTTGCCGCCATTCATGATTGACGGACGGAACAGTGCGGAAGTCTTCCTCTCCAACATGGATTATGCCCAGGTGTCGGCAGCTGTGGTGACACAGGAGTTCATTGACGGCATACAGAACGATTACCTTTGGGACGTTGTGACGCGCTATCCGGACCGCTTCTTTGTGTGCGGCATGTGCGAGTTCCGCCGTCCCGGTTTCCTGGAGGAAGCCCGTCGGCTGATTGAACAGGGTTTTAAAGCCATTAAAATACCTGCCCATCGCCTGCTCCTTCCGGAAGGGAGAGTCATGCTGAACTCACCGGAAATGATGGCGATGTTCCACCTGATGGAAGACAATAATGTTCTGTTGTCCATTGATATGGCGGACGGGGATACACAGGTCGGAGAGATGAAGGAAGTGATTGCCGAATGTCCCCGCCTGCGTATAGCCATCGGACATTTCGGAATGGTGACCACCGAGGGGTGGACCGAACAAATCAAGCTGGCGCGTCATCCCGGAGTCATGATTGAATCCGGAGGTATCACTTGGTTGTTTAACAGTGAATTCTATCCTTTCCGAGGGGCTGTCCGTGCCATCCGCGAGGCTGCGGACCTGGTGGGGATGGACAAGCTGATGTGGGGCTCGGACTATCCGCGTACCATCACGGCTATCACTTACCGGATGTCGTATGACTTTGTCCTGAAATCGGACGAGCTGACGGAAGAAGACAAAGCCTTGTTCCTGGGCCGCAATGCAGAACGCTTCTACGGCTTCAAGCGGCTGGTCGATTTGCCTTACATCAAGAATATGTCTGAGTAAACGTTTACGCAAACACAACGCACATGAAAAAGAACACTTATCTAATCCCTTTGTCACTCATCTTCTGCCTCTTCTTCCTGTGGGCCATTAGCAGCAACCTGCTGCCTACCATGATACGGCAGCTGATGAAGACCTGTGAGCTGAACACGTTTGAAGCTTCGTTCACGGAGACATTCTATTGGTTGGCTTACTTCATTTTCCCCATTCCCATAGCGATGTACATGAAGCGCTACAGCTATAAGTCGGGCATCATCTTCGGACTGGTGCTGGCTGCCTGCGGTGGTTTGCTGTTCATACCGGCTGCCATGATCAAGGAATATTGGGCCTATCTGGGCATCTTCTTCATTATTGCTACGGGTATGTGCTTTCTTGAGACGGCTGCCAACCCCTATGTGACCGCTCTCGGCGACCCGGCGACAGCGCCGCGTCGGCTGAACCTGGCGCAGTCGTTCAACGGACTGGGTGCCTTCATTGCAGCCATGTTTCTGAGTAAACTCGTGCTGAGCGGTGACACCTATACCCGGGAGACGCTTCCGCTGGACTATCCCGGCGGGTGGGAAGGATATATCCAGATGGAGACCGACTCCATGAAACTGCCTTACCTCATCCTGGCAGCCCTGCTCATCGTGATTGCCGTGGTCTTTGTCTTCTCCCGTCTGCCTAAAATCAAGGAGGGAGACCATGTGGAGGGCGAGGTGACCGACAGGAAAGAGAAGCTGATAAACTTCAAGGTGCTCCGCCGTTCGCACCTGCGTTGGGGAGTCATAGCCCAATTCTTCTACAATGGCGGACAGACGGCTATCAACAGCCTGTTCCTGGTCTATTGCTGCACGTACGCAGGGTTGTCGGAAGACGTAGCTACGACCTTCTTCGGATTCTACATGCTGGCGTTCCTGGTCGGCCGATGGGTCGGCACGCTGCTGATGGTGCGTTTCCGTCCGCAGGACATGCTGCTGGTGTATGCACTTGCCAATGTGGTTTTGTGCCTGGTGGTAGTCTGCAACGGAGGAACTGTCGGGCTCTATGCCATGCTGGCAATCTCCTTCTTCATGTCCATCATGTATCCGACGCAGTTCTCGCTGGCGTTGAAAGACCTGGGAGCAGACACGAAGAGCGGGTCGGCTTTCCTTGTGATGGCCATCGTGGGAAATGCCTGTCTGCCTCAGCTGACGGCCTATTTCATGCACGTCAATCCTGCCGTTTACTATACGGCGTATCTCGTGCCTCTCGTTTGTTTTGCCTTCTGTGCCTATTACGGATGGAAGGGTTATAAAGTAATTGACTGAACACATATTCATACGAACAAAATGAAAGCAGTAAAGATTACAGCCACTGAAGAAATGCAGGTGGTTGACATTGAAAAGCCGGTGCTCAAGTCCGGTGAAGTATTGGTAAAACTCAGTTATGTAGGTTTCTGTGGTTCGGACCTCAACACCTTCCTCGGACGTAATCCGATGGTGAAGATGCCGGTCATCCCCGGTCATGAGATTGGAGCCGTGATTGCCGAAGTCGGTGCTGATGTACCCGGCACCTTGAAGCCGGGCATGGTGGTTACCATCAATCCTTATACCAATTGTGAGAAATGTCCTTCGTGCCGCAATCATCGTGCCAATGCCTGCCAGCACAACGAGACGTTGGGCGTGCAACGTGACGGAGCCATGCGCGAGTACCTGGCTGTCCCCTGGACAAAGATTATTCCAGCGGAAGGCATCTCACCGCGCGACTGCGCATTGATTGAGCCGATGAGCGTCGGTTTCCATGCCGTGTCACGTGGTCAGGTGACCGACATCGACACGGTCATGGTGATCGGTTGTGGCATGATTGGTGTGGGAGCCATTGTCCGTGCTTCGCTGCGCGGCGCTACCGTGATTGCGGTGGACCTGGACGATGAGAAGCTCGCATTGGCAAAGGAACTGGGCGCAGCCTATACCATCAATTCCAAGACGGAGGATGTACACGCCCGTCTGCAAGCCATCACCGACGGAGCCGGTCCCGATGTAGTCATCGAGGCAGTCGGCAGCCCCGTGACATACGTGACGGCAGTGAACGAGGTGGCATTTACCGGACGGGTTGTATGCATCGGTTATGCCAAGTCGGAAGTGTCGTTCCAGACAAAGTACTTTGTACAGAAGGAACTGGATATCCGCGGCTCGCGCAACGCTTTGCCTGAAGATTTCCGTGCCGTGATTCGTTACATGCGTCAAGGCGTATGCCCGGTAGACAAGCTTGTCAGCTGTGTGGCAGAACCGGAAGAAGCATTGAAGGCCATGCAGGATTGGGCGGCAGCCCCGGCAAAGGTGTTCCGTGTGCTCGTGAAGTTTTAAACGGACGGAACAGGATTGATACAAAGGCCTTGCTGTCCCTCGCGGACAAGCATAGGATAAGCCCGGTCAAGTGCCGGGCTTTATTTTGTATAAGTGCCGCTTTAATGGACCAAAGTATTATACTTAGGCCCCCTAAGTATTATACTTTGGCAGCCTAAGTATAATACTTTGGTCTGTATAAGCCGGGCTTGTATCGAGCTGTTCCCCTATATGGAGAATGTATAAGCCTGCCTTTGTACGGCAGTCCTCGCAATAAAGACACGGAAGTACAGCAGTTCCCCCTTGTTCCTGTTCGGATGGAGGACGGTCGTACTTCCGTGTCTTTTTATTTGTCCAGGTATAAATCTCGGGTGAGTTCCCGGTAGGCTTCCGTGTAAATCCCCGGTTGGGTCGCGATGACCAGTTCGTCCGTTATGACTCCCGCCGGAACAGACTTGCCGAAAGCCAGCAGCACCCGCTTGGGTTGCGCCCGACTCAAGGTGCGTACGTTGGTGCGGCGATGCAGATAGAGCCCTTTCCCCGCTGCATTCACAATAAAGTCCGTAGCGGAATCGGACGGGATAATGACTGAAAATTCCCCTCCGTCAGCCAGTAGCAGGCACACACCTTGCAACAGTTCTGCGTAGGAGAGGCTGTCCGTGTGTCGTGCCTGGGTGCGTGCTTCCGAGGGACTGTGCAGCGAACTGTTGAAGAAGGGAGGGTTGGATACGATGATGTCGAACGGGTGGGATACCCGGGTGGCATACTGCCGTATGTCGGCTTCCACGACCTCGATGCGTGCAGCCCAAGGACTGTTCCGGACATTCTCCGCCGCCTGCAAGGAAGCTTCCCGATCCAGCTCAACCGCTGTGATACGGGCATCGGGAACCCGTTGTGCCAGGATGAGAGCAATCAGCCCCGTCCCCGTACCGATGTCGAGTATGGAGCAGCCCTGTCCCGTCCGTGTCCAGGCACCCAGCAACACGCCATCGGTCCCGACTTTCATGGCACACCGGTCATGAAACACTGTGAATTGTTTGAATTGGAAATAGGAGTTGGACATAATGTCTGCAAAGATAAAATACATTTCAATATATTTGTTCATCATTCTTAATTCTTCATCAAAGAGTTGCCCTTCTTTGAAAGTATACGTAAATTTGCAACCACTTTGCGCTTATGTGAAAGGCGCATATTAAAACACTTGACAAGACGAACAATGATTAAAAGAAGATTTAGCGAATTGGACGACACTCACGAACAGGAAAGTTCGTTTTCTCTGATTGCCGATTTTGATGGTAATGAAGAACAATTGTTTGAGGAAGAGATTGATAAGTGCCTGCCTATTTTGCCGCTACGCAATATGGTGTTGTTCCCGGGAGTAGTGCTTCCCGTTGCCATAGGACGTAAGTCCTCTCTCCGTCTTATAGACCATGCATACAAGAAAGGAAAGACCATCGGTGCAGTGTGTCAGCTGCGTCCCGAGGTGGAGCGTCCGGGACTGGAAGACCTGTATCCCATAGGCGTTGTAGCAAAGATTGTGCGTGTGTTCGAAATGCCAGACCAGACAACCACCGTCATTCTGCAAGGCATGCAGCGCTTCCAACTGCTGGAAGTGCATGATGCTCCCAAAGAGAATTTCCTGCTTGGCACGGTCAGCCAGTTGCAAGAGAGCTTCCCTGAAAAAGGAGACATGGAGTTCAAGGTGCTGGTGGATACTTGCAAGGACCTTACCGTGCAATTCATCAAGAATGCCGATAACATACAGGCTGAAGCAGCTTTTGCAATCAAGAACATCAACAGCCAGATGTTCCTTATCAACTTCATCTGTGCCAATCTGCCACTAAGTGTGGAGGAGAAGGAACAACTGCTCAAGGAAGATTCTTTGCAGGACCGTGCTTACCGCCTCTTGGGTTATCTGAAGCGTGAGGTGAAGCTTGCCGAGCTGAAGGCTAACATTCAGATGCGTACCAAGGAAGACCTGGACCAGCAACAGCGCGAATACTTCCTCCAGCAGCAGATGAAGAACATTCAGGATGAGCTGGGGGGTAACCCGCAAGACCAGGACCTGGCCGAATTGCAGCAGCGAGCCTCCAAGAAGAAATGGAATGAGGAAGTCCGCCGTGCGTTCGAACGGGAATTGTCCAAGTTGGAACGCACCAATCCGCAGTCTCCGGATTACAATGTGCAACTCAATTACCTGGAGACTCTGCTCAGTCTCCCCTGGAATGAATATACGACCGACAATCTGAACCTGTCGCACGCAGAGAAGGTGCTGAACAAGGACCATTACGGACTGGAGAAGGTGAAGGAGCGTATCCTGGAGCATCTCGCCGTCCTGAAGCTGCGCGGTGACTTGAAGTCGCCCATCATTTGCCTGTATGGCCCTCCGGGAGTCGGAAAGACTTCGCTCGGACGTTCCATTGCCGCAGCCCTTGGACGTAAGTATGTGCGTGTGTCCTTGGGAGGACTCCATGATGAGTCGGAGATTCGTGGTCACCGGCGTACGTATATCGGTGCGATGCCGGGTCGTATTATCAAGAACCTGATGAAGGCAGGTTCATCCAACCCCGTGTTTATTCTGGACGAGATCGACAAAGTGAGTCAGGCTACCGTCAATGGAGACCCGTCGTCGGCTCTTTTGGAGGTCTTGGACCCGGAACAGAACAATGCTTTCCATGACAACTTCCTGGATATCGATTACGATTTGTCGAAAGTGATGTTCATCGCTACGGCAAATAACCTGAACACCATTCCGGCTCCCTTGCTTGACCGCATGGAGCTGATTGAAGTGAGCGGGTATATCACGGAAGAGAAGATAGAGATTGCACGCCGTCACCTGATTCCCAAAGAGATGGAGAATGTGGGCATGGACAAGCAACATGCAGTGAAGTTGCCCAAGGCTACCATTGAAGCAATCATTGAATCATATACCCGCGAGTCCGGAGTGCGTGAACTGGAAAAGAAAATCAGCAAGGTCTTCCGTAAACTGGTGCGCAGCTATGCGACTCATGGTTCCTATCCGATGGCAGAGGTAAAGCCCGCCAACCTGAAAGAGCTTCTGGGAGCTCCGGAATATACCCGTGACAAGTATCAGGGGAATGACTATGCCGGTGTTGTTACTGGCTTGGCATGGACTGCAGTAGGTGGAGAAATCCTGTTCGTGGAAACCAGCGTTAGCCGTGGCAAAGGCGGACGTCTTACGCTGACCGGTAACCTGGGTGATGTCATGAAAGAGTCAGCCATGTTGGCTTTGGAGTACATCAAGGCACATGCACCGCTGCTCGGCATAGACCCTGAAGTCTTTGAAAATTGGAATATTCATGTCCACGTGCCTGAGGGAGCAATCCCGAAGGACGGTCCGTCGGCCGGCATCACGATGGCGACCTCCCTGGCATCCGCGTTGACCCAACGTAAGGTAAAGAGCAATCTTGCCATGACCGGTGAGATCACCCTGCGGGGACGCGTATTGCCTGTTGGTGGAATCAAGGAGAAGATTCTGGCTGCCAAGCGTGCGGGAATCAAGGAGATTATCCTCTGTTCCGACAACCGGAAGGACATTGAAGAGATTCCCGTCATATACCTGAAGGGACTTACATTCCACTATGTAACGGATGTGAAAGAGGTGTTCCGCTTGGCACTGACCGATGAGAAGGTGGCTGATGCCATTGATTTTACCATTACTCCAGCAAAGAAAGACGAATGAAATTTGAACTGCAACATACCGACCCCCGGAGTCAGGCACGAGCCGGACTGATCACGACTGCCCATGGACAGATTGAGACCCCCATCTTCATGCCTGTTGGTACACTGGGTAGTGTCAAGGGAGTTCATCTGTATGAACTGAAGGAAGACATTGAGGCGCAAATCATCCTGGGCAATACCTATCACCTCTATCTGCGTCCCGGACTGGAGGTGCTCGAACGTGCCGGAGGCCTCCACAAGTTTAATGGCTTTGACCGTCCGATGCTGACAGACAGCGGTGGCTTCCAGGTCTTTTCCCTCTCCGGAATACGTAAATTGCGTGAAGAAGGAGCGGAGTTCCGCTCACACATTGACGGCTCGAAACATTTCTTCACGCCGGAAAAGGTGATGGACATCGAGCGTATTATCGGCGCCGATATCATGATGGCGTTCGATGAATGTCCTCCGGGAAATTCCGATTATGCCTATGCCAAGAAGTCTTTAGGTCTGACGCACCGGTGGCTTGACCGTTGCATAACCCGTTTCAATGAGACGGAGCCGAAGTACGGTTACCAACAGTCACTTTTCCCCATTGTGCAAGGTTGTGTTTATCCGGATTTACGGCGTCAGTCTGCCGAGTTTGTCGCTTCCAAGGAATGTGACGGCAATGCCATCGGAGGATTGGCAGTGGGAGAGCCGACGGAGAAAATGTATGAGATGATAGAGATTGTCAATGAGATTCTGCCCACTGACAAGCCTCGTTATCTGATGGGAGTAGGGACACCTGTCAACATTCTTGAAGGCATCGAACGCGGTGTGGACATGTTCGATTGTGTGATGCCAACCCGTAATGGACGTAATGCCATGCTGTTTACCAAAGACGGTATCATGAACATGCGCAACAAGAAATGGGAAATGGACTTTTCACCGATTGAGGCTGATGGTGCTTCCCGTGTGGACACGCTCTATACGAAAGCCTATTTGCGTCACCTGTTCCATGCGCAAGAGCTATTGGCCATGCAGATTGCTTCGATACACAACCTGGCTTTCTACTTGTGGCTGGTAGGCGAAGCCCGTCGGCACATCATTGCGGGAGATTTCTCCACATGGAAGGCTACCATGGTGAAACGGCTGTCTACCAGACTCTAATTAATCCTTCTTTACACTGAGACTATGCGACTGCAACTAAAAAACATTTTCAAAGGGAGGCTGCTTAAGCGACTTGATATTTACATCATCAAGAAGTTCTTGGGTACTTATTTCTTTGCCATTGCCCTCATTATATCAATTGCTGTGGTATTTGATATGAATGAGAATCTTGACAAGTTTACAGATAAGGGAGCTTCTTGGTATGCCATCATTACCCAGTATTATCTGAACTTTATCCCTTACTTTTCCAACTTGTTCAGTCCGTTGTTCGTTTTCATCTCTGTCATTTTCTTTACCTCCAAGTTGGCCGAGAACTCAGAAATCATAGCCATGTTCTCTACGGGAATGAGTTTCAAGCGACTCATGCGCCCATACATGATTTCAGCCGGACTCATTGCCGTGCTGACCTACTTTCTGGGAGCTTTCATTATCCCCCAGGGAAGTGAGATTCGTCTGAACTTTGAGGACCAATATAAAAAGAAGAAGAAAGTCGACTATGTGCATAACGTACAGATGGAAGTGGCAGATGGTGTCATCGCATATATTGAGCGTTATGAGGACTATAACAAGACCGGATACCGTTTCTCCCTTGACAAGTTTGTAGACAAGAAGCTGGTGTCTCACCTCACAGCCCGACGGGTTGTCTATGATACCCTCAGTACAAACAAGGAACAGTGGCAGTTGCGTGACTACATGATACGTGAGCTGGATGGTACCCGCGAAATTATCACACGCGGAGAGAAGTTGGATACGGTACTGCATATTCAGCCACGAGATTTTCTCATCTCCAAAGGCCAGCAGGAAACCATGACAAGTCCCGAACTGCGTTCGTACGTACAGCGACAGAAGGAGCGGGGCTTTGCCAACATCAAGGAGTTCGAGATCGAATATCACAAGCGCATTGCCATGTCATTCGCATCATTTATCCTGACTACAATCGGTCTGTCACTCTCCTCACGCAAGACCAAGGGAGGTATGGGACTGCATTTGGGAGTCGGGCTGGCCCTCAGTTTCTCCTACATCCTCTTTCAGACCATTTCGGCAACTTTTGCTGTCAATGCCAATCTTCCGCCCGTTATCGCCGTCTGGATTCCGAATGTTCTCTACGCCGGGATAGCGGTTTATCTCTATCGGAAGGCTCCGAAATAGGCATGTTCAATGATTTGGAGAAGCACACTAAATGAAGTATATTTGCAGCCAAATTAGTAATAAATGTATATGATCAGGAATGCAGAGACACAAAGCGACAGAATGGATAAAGCCGATTCTGTAGCTCTGTGTCTTTGTGTTTCATAAATCTTTCGAAATACCCATTCATGAAGAATATAAGAAACTTTTGCATTATTGCGCACATTGACCATGGTAAATCCACGTTGGCCGATCGTTTGTTGGAATACACCAATACGATACAGGTGACGGAAGGGCAGATGCTCGACGACATGGATTTGGAGCGCGAACGTGGTATTACCATCAAGAGCCATGCCATTCAGATGGAGTATATTTATAAAGGTGAGAAATACGTGCTCAACCTTATTGATACTCCGGGACACGTGGATTTTTCATACGAGGTTTCCCGTTCTATTGCTGCTTGCGAGGGAGCTCTCCTCATTGTTGATGCCACGCAGGGTGTGCAGGCGCAAACCATATCCAATCTGTATATGGCCATAGAGCATGACCTGGAGATTATTCCCGTCATTAATAAGTGTGACATGGCAAGCGCGATGCCTGATGAGGTCGAGGATGAAATCGTCGAGTTGTTAGGCTGTCGACGGGATGAGATTATCCGTGCTTCAGGTAAGACCGGAATGGGTGTTGAAGAGATTCTGCAGGCAGTCATAGAACGCATTCCACATCCGGAAGGTGATGAAGAGGCGCCGTTGCAAGCTTTGATTTTTGACTCCGTTTTCAATTCGTTCCGTGGAATCATAGCCTATTTCAAGATAGAGAACGGCATTATCCGGCAAGGGGATAAGGTGAAATTTTTCAATACGGGGAAAGAGTATGATGCGGATGAAATCGGCGTCCTGAAGATGGACATGATACCTCGTAAGGAACTGCGTACCGGTGATGTCGGTTATATCATATCCGGTATTAAGACCTCCAGGGAGGTAAAAGTCGGTGATACGATAACTCATATAGCGCGTCCCTGTTCAGAGGCTATTGCCGGGTTTGAAGAAGTGAAGCCGATGGTGTTTGCAGGTGTATATCCCATAGAAGCGGAAGATTTCGAAGACCTCCGTTCCTCTTTGGAGAAGCTTCAGCTGAACGATGCTTCGCTCACTTTCCAGCCCGAGTCATCACTGGCTTTGGGATTCGGCTTCCGCTGCGGCTTTTTGGGATTGCTTCACATGGAGATTGTGCAGGAACGTCTGGACCGTGAGTTTGATATGAATGTGATTACAACGGTTCCCAACGTATCCTACCGTATCTTTGATAAGCAGGGAGGCATGAAGGAGGTGCATAATCCTGGCGGTATGCCCGATCCTACGCTGATTGACCATATCGAGGAGCCTTATATCGCAGCCTCAATTATTACCACCACGGACTATATTGGCCCCATTATGACTCTTTGTCTGGGTAAACGAGGGGAGTTGGTGAAGCAAGAGTACATTTCGGGCAACCGGGTGGAGCTGCATTACAAGATGCCTTTAGGCGAGATTGTGATTGACTTCTATGACAAGCTGAAGAGCATTTCCAAGGGCTATGCTTCCTTTGATTATCATCCCTGTGGTTTCCGTCCTTCAAAATTGATCAAGCTTGATATTTTGCTCAATGGAGAACCCGTGGATGCGTTGTCCACACTGACTCATGTAGACAATGCGTATGAACTGGGACGTCGGATGTGTGAGAAGCTGAAAGAGCTTATTCCGCGACAGCAGTTTGAAATTGCCATTCAGGCGGCTATTGGTGCCAAGATTATAGCTCGTGAGACAATCAAGGCCGTGCGTAAGGATGTGACGGCAAAATGCTATGGCGGTGATGTTAGCCGCAAGCGTAAACTGTTGGAAAAACAAAAGCGCGGAAAGAAGCGTATGAAGCAGATTGGTAATGTAGAAGTTCCCCAAAAGGCCTTCCTCGCAGTCTTGAAACTTGATTGAGAGAAGACGGGAACAAATCTATGATAAACAATAAACGCGGTTGATACAGAATAAAGCTGATGGCTGTCTGTTTCAACCGCGTTACTAGTATATTTTATTTCTTTCAAGGGAATCTAAAGTTGTCCGGAGCGGACTCTACTCAGTGTTTCCGGAGTCATTTGCAGCAAGGATGCGATATAGACCAGGGGAGCCCGTTTGACAATCTCGGGATAATTCTCCAGCAATCTCTTGTAACGGACATTGGACGGTTCAAAGCGTAGCAAGTCAGCTTTGCGCTGTGATTCCACCAATGAGAACTCCAGGATAGAGCGGTAGAGCAGTTCAAGGTCGTACGATTCCGCGGTAATACGTTGCAGATCGTCATACGCAATTCCCCATACGGCGGAATTCTCCAAGGCTTCTACAACCAGATTGGATGGTACGCGTCGTAAGAAGCTTTCCAAACACATGACTACTTCATTGTCGCAAGCGAGGTGCTCAGTCAGCTCTTTGTTGTATTTGAAGTAGTATTGTCTTAGCAAGCCTTTTTCCACATAAAATAAATAGTTCTGCACTTGGCCTTCTTCCAACAGCTTAGTGCCCTTTCTGGTCTTAAAAGGGACGATGACTTCAGCCAATCTTTCCAAACAGGGCACAGGAAGTGTATGGTATTTTTTAGCCAACAGTCTTGCTATTTCACGTTTTTTCTCCATAATGATTTTCGAGTATGATACTGCTTGAGTCAATCAGTTACCGAGATCTGTTAGTTCCTGCCGATAGCACAATGTCAAAATTTGCCTTTTGAGCAATTCTTTTCTCCTGTGTTAATCATACATTTCTACTTGTTGGTAGATAGACAGGATGGTCAAGCAGCATTAGATGTGTATTATATGTCGTTTTTAGTCTAGCAAATGTAGATATAATTTTTGAGTTTCTCGTGAGGTTTTGAACGAAACTTTTATGTTTGCCTGTAGCAGAATGTGTGTGGTAGACTTTATCTCCAGAGTATTGCAAAGCCATGATGGGTTCTTTTTCCAGTATGTTTGTTCTGATTATTTTGTTTGTAACTCCGAAAAATATTTTACTAATACATAACTCTATATGCAGATAAACTAGGCATAAATCAGACTCTTACGAATATATTCCTTTCATAGATTTTCTATATCATGCTGATATTGTGCAAAGTCCATTGGCTTTATGATGGTATCTCCATGAGCCAGCAGGTCAATGTCTATATGGATGGTTTCATGTTCCTTATCATCCGGACGGCGTCCGCAGAAACGTTCCATGACTTTCAGGGCGGCACGTACTTCGTCAGCATCCTGGTCTGTTGTGAAACGTGCAATACGATTATAAAAAGGAGAATGATTGTGGTGCATACCGATAGGCTCAGTCTCTTTGATAGGGGAGAAGGTGATATTGGGGTAGGCACGTACCAGTAAGTTATAAGCCTGCTGAAGATGATGGGAGGCATCCGTATTCGAACCCAGACTGATAATGCAATGTACTTCTTTCATCGTATGTTAAGATTGTTGTGTTTTATTCGACCATTTATGGAGCAAAATAAACATTTTATGTTAGGAGCTCCAAGGAATGTTCCGTATATTTGCATGATGACTGGTTGTCATAGATGTGTCTAAGACAACTGATATCTTTCCAATTAAAATCTTTTAGTATGAAATTTTTAGGAATTATTCCCGCACGATATGCCTCGACTCGTTTCCCCGGGAAACCTTTGGCGAAATTGGGAGGCAAACCGATGATTGAGCGTGTCTATGAACAGGTCAGCGGGCAAGTAGATGACGTCTATGTAGCTACTGATGATGAACGTATCGAACAAACAGTCAAGTCTTTTGGCGGACAAGTCGTCATGACGTCTCCGGATCACCGCAGTGGAACAGACCGTTGTTATGAAGCTTTTACCCATGTTGGGGAGGGCTTTGATGTTGTCATCAATATCCAAGGTGATGAGCCTTTTATTCAAGCAGAACAGTTAGCTGCATTAAAAGCTTGTTTTGAGGATGAACGCACACAGATAGCCACCTTGGTCAAGCCCTTTACCGTAGCCGATGGGCTCCCGGCTTTAGAGAATCCGAATTCGCCGAAAGTGGTCGTTGATGCAGCGATGCATGCACTTTATTTCAGTCGTTCGGTGATTCCTTACTTACGGAATTGTCCCAAGGAAGAATGGCTGTCTTCTCATACTTTTTACAAACATATCGGGCTGTATGCTTATCGTGTTGAAGCATTGAAGGCTATTACATCATTGCCCCAGTCGCAGCTCGAACTTGCTGAGTCCCTTGAACAATTACGCTGGCTGGAAAACGGTTATACGATAAAAGTCGGAATCAGTTCAATAGAGACTATCGGTATTGATACTCCCGAAGATTTGGTCAAAGCAGAAGAATATTTGAAGAAGCATGGCATTAGATAGAACTCAGCAGCCACCTGTCCGTCCCATGGCACCGTTTGCCATTCCTGAACCAGTGGAGCATCGGATGCCCAATGGAATCCCAGTGCATGTATTTCGGGCAGGTGAAGAGGAAGTAGTACGTTTGGATATTATGCTTCGTGGCGGTATTTGGGAACAGAGCCAGCCCCTTCAGGCGACTTTTACCAGTCGTATGTTGCGTGAGGGGACGAAACGCTTTTCTTCTGCTGACATTGCGGAGCAGCTCGACTACTATGGGGCATGGTTGGATGTTTCAGCTTCCATGAATTATTCATTTGTCACGCTGTATACACTTACCAAGTATTTTGCACCCACTCTTGCACTGGTGACTTCGATGCTGACGGAGCCCTTGTTCCCTGAAAAGGAATTTCAAGTAGTAGTTGATGGTAATCGGCAGCAATACTTGGTGAACCGTGAGAAAGTGGACGTCATTGCCCGTAGAAAATTAAATCAGCTTCTTTTCGGACTTTCCCATCCATGCGGTCGCTATGCAGAGCTGGAGGATTATGACCGTTTGACAACCGAAGCTTTGCGCACGATGCATCGTCGTTATTACAATATTCATAATTGCATCTGCTATTTGTCCGGTCATGTGACCGATGAAATCTTGCATGTGCTTGACGAAGAACTGGGAGCGGAAGTTTGGGGATATGGAGAAAAGGCTTTGCCAATTACTGACATACTTCCTCCTTCGAACACTGTTCAAACACTGTTTGTAGAGCGTTCGGATGCGATGCAAAGTGCTATTCGTATGGGGTGCTTCTCTATAGATTGTACCCATCCTGATTATTTGAAGACACGTTTGTTGATTACTCTCTTTGGAGGTTATTTCGGCAGTCGCCTCATGAAGAATATCCGGGAGGATAAAGGTTATACTTACGGCATAAGTTCCGGGATGGTAGCGTATCCATTTCGCAATATGATCGTTGTCAGTACCCAAGCGGCGAATGAATATGCCCGTTCGGTCGTAACAGAAGTCGGACGCGAGATTGATAGACTCCAGCAAGAACGTGTAGCTGATGAGGAACTTACAATGGTGAAGAATTACACGATGGGGGATATGTGCCGAAGCTATGAGAGTCCGTTTTCATTGGCAGATGCCTACATATTCCTTGAAACGGCAGGACTTCCCAGAGACTTTTTCTGCCGTTCCCAAGAGGCTGTCCTGGATGCAACTGCTGACGAATTGCGCGATTTAGCTTGTAAATATTTGCGTAAAGAAAGCTTTACGGAGGTGATAGCTGGTAAAAAATGTGCAGAAGAGCTTGCTACATAGGGTTGAAAAGTGAAAGAAAACTTAATGGAACTTGTCCGATAAAATGGAATCTGCTACTTTTGAACGACAATCTCAAATCAACAGACAATGCTCATGAAGAAAAAATACATTCTCTATGCATTCTTTATTTTTGCCATGCCATTAGTCGGCAATGCTCAAATCAAAATAGGTAATTATACATTTAAGGATGGCGGTGAATATACCGGTGAACTGAAAAGCCGAAAGCCTAACGGAAAAGGTAAGACCGTCTTTAAAAATGGTGACACCTATGAAGGCGAGTATGTCAAAGGGTTGCGCGAAGGATATGGAATCTATGTAAAGAAAGACGGTGAACGCTACGAAGGGAATTGGTATCAAAACGTACGTCATGGAAAAGGCATCAAATATTTTAACAATAACAATCGTTACGAGGGCATGTGGTATGCTGACCACCAGCATGGGCAAGGAACGATGTATTATTATAACGGGGATGTCTATGAAGGAAATTGGGCCAATGATAAGCGTAATGGCAAGGGTAAATATACATGGTCAAATGGTGCATTCTATACCGGTGAGTGGAAGAATGACAAGAAGAGTGGAAATGGAACACTTGACTGGAATGACGGTTCACGCTATGTAGGTGAATGGAAGAGTGACATGCGTGATGGCCAGGGTAAATATTATTATTCCAATGGCGATGAGTACATCGGCGAGTGGCACAATAATGAACAGCATGGAAAAGGTACTTACATCTATAACAATAAAGACAAGTACGAAGGTGATTATTTCCATGGGAAACGTACCGGAAAAGGTATTTACACGCATGCCAATGGCGATATGTATATTGGTGAGTTTCTTGACGGCGATCAGAACGGGCATGGCAAGTTCACTTGGGTGAACGGTTCTGTCTATGACGGTCAATGGAAAAATAACAAACGCGAAGGCAGAGGCATCTACACCTGGATTAACGGAGATGTGTACAACGGGGAGTGGAAAGACAATCTGGCTGATGGCTTCGGAGAGTTGGTGAATGCCGATGGCTCGATGTATAAAGGACATTTTGCAAAGGGCAAGAAAGACGGACAAGGTACACTCATTGATAAGGATGGCAATCGTTATGAGGGCTTCTTTAAACAAGACGTGAAAGACGGTCCGTTCATAGAGAAAGACAGCAATGGCAATGTCATCCGTCGTGGTACTTACAAGTTGGGTCGCCTCGATACGGTGGCAAAGAACTGAGAAAATCAGGAGGGAATAACATGCTTGATTTAGAGAATATCACCAATGAAGTCTGTCGGATTGCGAAGGATGCCGGTCGTTTCCTGCGTGAGGAATGTGGGCGTTTCCGGCGTGAATGTGTAGAGCACAAAGGAGCTCATGACTATGTTTCCTACGTTGACAAGGAGTCTGAACGACGTATCGTAGAACAGCTGCATGCTCTGTTGCCGGAAGCCGGCTTCATTGCAGAAGAAGGAGGTGCGGGCATGTCCGATGAAACTTATTGTTGGGTAGTTGACCCGTTGGATGGTACGACAAATTTCATTCATGGAAATGCTCCTTATTGTGTCAGCATCGCTTTACGGGATAAGGAGGAATTATTGATAGGAGTCGTTTATGAGGTGTGCCGTGATGAATGTTACTGGGCATGGAAAGGAGCAGCGGCGCGTTTGAACGGGAAGGAGATACATGTCTCGGATGTTTCTGCTCTGGATGATGCCTTCATTCAACTGGGATTCCCCTATGAATCGGAACGGAGTCGTAATTTCATGGCAGAACTGGTTCGTAACCTTTATGGACATGTGGGAGGGCTGCGTGTGCAAGGCTCGGCTGCAGCGGAACTATGTTACGTCGCATCCGGACGTTTTGAAGCACGCCTGGAGGCCTTTCTTGGTCCGTGGGACATAGCTGCCGGTGCACTGATTTTATTACAGGCTGGCGGCAGATTATCGACTTTTACCGGTGGAAATGACTTTTATTCAGGCCGGGAAGTTCTTGCCACAAATGGAAAAATACATGAAAAGATGCTGCAAGTTGTACAAAAATCTCTATATTTGTGCGACTGAATAAAATAACTATATTAAAAATCTAACGAATTATGATTATTGACACACTTGAAAACCTGGAACAATATGCTTCAGTAAATCCGCGCTTTGCCAAGGCTATCGAATACTTGAAGTCTACAGACCTCAATGCACAAGAACCCGGTAAAGTGGAATTGGACGGCAAGGACTTGGTTGTCAACTTCTCTATTGCCAAAGGAAAGACCAAAGAACAGGCTCAACTCGAAACTCACAAGAATTTCATTGATATACAAATTCCTCTCTCCTGTACGGAGGTGATGGGCTATACTCCTGCTTGTAATTTGCCTGAAGGCGAATACAATGCGGAAAAAGATATTACCAAATTTGCGATGCCTTCTGAGGCATACATCCCTGTACATCCGGGCATGTTTGCCATTTTCTTTCCGCAGGACGGGCATGCTCCCTGCATCTCTGAGGAAGAAAGCATACGGAAGGTGATTGTAAAGGTTCGCGTCTAATTCATTTCTCAGGGCTCTATGGAACTGAAGCTGAGACTCGTAAAGAATGACCCTTGGTTGGATCCTTTTGAAAAGGCAATCAATGGACGGCATCAACATGCGCTGGACAAGATGAAGGAACTGACCAACAATGGACGCAAGACACTGTCAGAATTTGCATCGGGTCATCTTTACTTTGGATTGCATCGTACGGACAAGGGCTGGGTGTTCCGTGAATGGGCACCTAACGCTACCGAGATTTACTTGGTGGGCGACTTTAATGGATGGCAAGAGAAGCCGGAATTCAGATTGAAGCGGGTGCGTAACACCGGCAATTGGGAAATCAAATTGAAACCCGATGTCTTGAAACACGGCGACTTGTATAAGTTAAAAGTTTATTGGAACGGCGGTTGTGGCGAGCGCATTCCTGCGTGGACACGTCGTGTAGTCCAGGACGAACAGACTAAGATTTTCAGTGCACAGGTTTGGGAGCCTGCAAAACCTTATAAATTCCGTAAACGGGTTTTTCGTGCCAATACTTCTCCTTTACTTATCTATGAATGCCACGTGGGTATGGCACAGGAGGAAGAGAAAGTCGGGACCTATACGGAATTCCGCGAAAAAGTATTGCCCCGTGTGATTGCCGATGGATATAATTGTATTCAGATTATGGCCATACAGGAGCATCCTTACTATGGTAGCTTTGGCTATCATGTATCGAGCTTTTTTGCTCCTTCTTCCCGTTTCGGTACTCCTGAGGAATTGAAACAGCTCATCGATGAGGCACACCAGAATGGCATTGCGGTCATTATGGATATTGTACACTCACATGCGGTCAAGAATGAAGTGGAGGGACTGGGTAATTTTGCCGGTGATCCCAACCAGTATTTCTATCCGGGTGAGCGCCATGAGCATCCGGCGTGGGATTCGTTATGCTTTGATTATGGAAAGAATGAGGTGCTTCATTTCCTGTTGTCGAACTGTCGCTATTGGCTGGAAGAGTTCAAGTTTGACGGGTTCCGGTTTGACGGAGTCACGTCCATGCTATATTACAGTCATGGTCTGGGAGAAGCCTTCTGCAACTATGATGACTACTACAACGGACACCAGGATGATAATGCGATTTGCTACCTGACTCTTGCCAATCTGCTGATTCATGAAGTCAATTCAAAGGCGATTACGATTGCCGAAGAGGTGTCCGGTATGCCGGGATTGGCATTGCCTTTCCATGACGGAGGTTACGGCTTTGACTATCGGATGGCAATGAACATCCCTGATTATTGGATTAAGATTATCAAGGAGAAGGTGGATGAGGACTGGAAGCCGTCCAGCATGTTCTGGGAGGTGACCAACCGTCGCAAGGACGAAAAGACCATCTCTTATGCCGAAAGTCATGATCAAGCACTGGTGGGCGATAAGACGATTATATTCCGCCTTATTGATTCCGACATGTATTGGCATTTCAAGAAGGGCGATGAGAACGAACGGGTTCACCGTGGCATTGCACTCCACAAGATGATACGTTTGCTGACATCCTCCACGATCAATGGTGGATACCTGAACTTCATGGGCAATGAGTTCGGGCATCCGGAGTGGATTGACTTCCCCCGTGAAGGCAACGGATGGAGTTACAAGTATGCCCGCCGCCAGTGGGGATTGGTTGACAACAAGGACTTATGCTATCATTACTTGGGCGATTTCGACCGGGCAATGCTGGAGGTTGTGAAGTCCGTTCGGAATATCCAGAAGACGGATGTGGTGGAAATATGGCACAACGATGGAGACCAGGTGCTCGCCTATATGCGCCGTGACCATATCTTTGTGTTCAATTTCAGTCCCACACGTTCCTTTACGGACTATGGCTTCCTGGTTCCGCAGGGTGCTTATGATGTCGTGCTCAATACCGATGCTCCGGAGTTTGGAGGCAACGGATTGGCTGACGACAGCGTACGCCACCTGACCAACTTTGACCCGGTTTATGCCAAGGACAAGAAGGGATGGCTGAAGCTCTATATCCCTGCACGCTCGGCTGTAGTCCTGAAAAAGGTAAAAGATTGAAAATTGTTTATGTTGAAAGCACGGCACGAAGATAGCAAGTCTCTTACACACTCCTATCCCAGTGCTCCTGCATTCGTTCACAGCTTAATGAAATCATGACAGAAAGCTCCTCGACACGATATAAGACCGCACGCAGTATCCGTATTGCATGCGGTCTTTTGTTCATTCTCTTCAGTGTATGTTACTTGTGCTTCCAGAGTCCCTTGCTTGAGATGTTGCAGAAGGTGCTCTCGGAAGGACAGACGACCTATTCGCCTCAGTGGGGCACATGGATCATCACGCTCATCCTCTGCCTGCTACAATGGGGCATCAGTGCGTGGATGCGCTTGCCGGAACGCTGGCATGCACTGACCTACATACCTTCGTTCCTGCTGCTTTCTTTCGTGACGGATGTGCATAAAGACATTTACGAAGCCGTTACATTGGGGCGGTGGATATGGCTGCTGCCCCTGAGCTTGTTGCTGTTCTGGCTTCTGTCATGGGGCGTGCGCAGGCTGGAGATGCTGTTGGGGGACTATCGGAACCAGAAGGGCTGGAGCACGCTGATGCCCAATCTCTTGACCATGTATCTGCTCTCCGTCGGATGTGTGTCACTGGGCAACACCGACGAACTGTTCCACTACGAAGCCGCTGCCGACGCTGCCTTGTTGCATGGTGACTATCGCAAAGTGACGGAGATTGGTGCCGGTTCCGGACGGACGTCACGTGAACTGACGGTCATGAGGGTATACGCCTTGAGCCGGATGGATTCGTTGCCGGACCGTCTGTTTGACTATCCGTTGCATGACGGGACACGCGGACTGCTGTTGGATGCAGGGGTAGCTACGACTTGGCTGCGCGCAGACTCGTTGTATGCCTACCTGGGTGGAACTCCCCGACAGGGAGAATCCATCACCGGCTATCTGCGTCGGCTTTGTTATACGGATACCGGGAATCATCCGGTGCTCGACTACTATCTCTGTGCACTCCTGTTGCGCAAGGAACTGGAGGTGTTTGTCAAGGAGCTGGATTACTTCTGTTACGTGGAGGAGGGACTGCCCAAGGCATACGCGGAGGCACTTTACCTTTACTACCGCCAGCGTCCGTCTCTGAAGCCGCCTTATGACTTTGCGGACCTGGAGCAGGCTTATGAGCACTACCGGAAAGTCTCTCCCGAAGACCGCAGGCATTACTGGTACTATTATGACCACACGACCATCCGTTATGAAAAATGAACAGTCTGCAAGGGCTGAAAACGTACAGGGTGTCCGATATCGGACACCTTTCTTTTTATATATACATTGAAAATCAGTGATATGTGTTTTTGGCACGCGCTTTGCCTTTCTGTAGCTGTACGAATGAAATAAATAAATTAAACTATACAACTATGGATCGAACAATACCAGAAGAAGTACAACGGAAGAAGCGTCGCCGCCGGATGATGATGTGGAGCGGGGGAGGCGTAGGGTTCTTTGCACTCGTCATTGTGGGTGCCATGGCTTTACAGCCGTCGGTGTCGCGCAGCAGCCTTTCTGTGTCGACGGCTGATGTCGGGACGCTCCAGATTTCCATCAATGCCGCAGGCACCGTAGCCCCGGCCTATGAGGAGATAATCAATTCGCCACTGGATACCCGTGTCGTGGAAGTTTACAAGAAGCCGGGAGACTCGGTGAAGGCGGGGCAGCCCCTGCTGAAGCTTGACTTGCAGACGGCAAGTACTGACTACAACAAGTTGCTCGATGAGGAACAGATGCGCCAGCATCAGATGAAGCAGCTGGAAATCAACAATGAGACCAAGCTGAAGGATCTTGCCATGCAGATACGCGTGTCGGAGATGAAGCTCAACCGCATGGCGGTGGAACTGCGCAACGAACAGTTCCTTGACAGCCTGGGTGCTGGTACTCCCGACAAGGTGCGTCAGGTGGAACTGAATTACAAGGTCAGCAAGCTGGAACACGAGCAGCTGTGTCAGCAATATGCCAATGAACAGAAGGTGATGGCTGCCGAAGAGCAGGTGAAGGCATTGGACCTGAGTATCTTCCGGAAAGGAGTGGCAGAGATGAAACGGACGCTGGAGGAAGCGCAGGTCTTTGCACCGCGCGATGGAGTCCTGACGTTTCTGAACGACCAGATTGGCGTCCGTGTGGCAAAAGGTGAACAGCTTGCCACGGTGGCGGACCTGAGCCGGTTCCAGGTGAAAGGAACCATTGCGGACTCCTACATTGACCGGGTGTCGCAAGGAGCAGAAGCCATTGTCAAGGTGGGAGATGCCTTGTGCAAGGGAGTGGTGAACCATGTGGTCCCTACGTCCGAGGACGGCACCATCGACTTCACCGTGCAGCTGGAAAAGACGGACAACGGGAATCTCCGTTCCGGTCTGAAGGTCGATGTACACGTGATTTATGGCGTGAAGGACAATGTGTTGCGCATTGCCAACGATACCTATTACCTGGGAGCCGGCAAGTATGAACTGTTCGTCATGACCGATGACAACCACCTGGAAAGGCGGGAAGTGGAGTTGGGGGAGAGCAACTGGGATTTCGTGGAGGTCATTTCCGGCCTGAAGCCCGGCGACCGGGTGGTGGTAAGCGATATGAATGCTTATAAAGGAAAATCCGATTTGAAGATTAAATAAGGTGCAGCTCGTTCGCATTGAAGGCAGGGACAGACGCGCATGAACCGCCACTTAGACGGACCAAAGTATAATACTTAGCCTACCTAAGTATTATACTTAGACCCCCTAAGTATTATACTTAGCTCTGTATAAGCCCGGCTTGTTGCGTGTCCTTCCCTGCACTTGAGGAGGGCAAACCCTGGGGTGGACTTCGTCCCGGCAACGGACGCAGTGACCACCGACTATTCAAACAGACGCACCAAGGTGCGTCCCTGTCCATTGAACTATCTAAAAACTAGAAATCTATGATAACCGTAAGAGACTTATCGAAGGTGTACCGCACCGAAGAAATTGAAACACAGGCATTGGAAAACGTGAACTTGCATATCGATGAAGGGGAGTTTGTCAGCATCATGGGTCCCTCGGGATGTGGCAAGTCTACCTTGCTCAACCTGATTGGGCTGCTGGATGCTCCGACCACGGGCAGTATCGAGATAGACGGACGTCGCGTGGACGGCATGAAAGACAGCCACCTGGCTGAATTCCGCAACCGTACGCTGGGGTTCGTGTTCCAAAGTTTTCACCTGATTCCCTCGCTGAACGTACTCGACAATGTGGAACTTCCGCTATTCTATCGCCACGTCCCCTCGAAGGAACGACGTCGGCTGGCTGAAGAGGTACTCGCACGCGTCGGGCTGAGCCACCGCATGAAACACCATCCGGGGCAGCTCTCCGGCGGACAGTGCCAGCGTGTCGCCATAGCCCGTGCCATCATCGGTAATCCGAAGATTATTCTTGCCGACGAGCCTACCGGTAACCTGGACTCCAACATGGGAGCCGAGGTGATGAACATCCTCCATTCACTCAATCAGGAGGACCACCGCACCATCGTCATGGTGACACACAACGAGGAACAGGCACGACAGACGTCGCGCATCATCCGCTTCTTTGACGGACACCAAATCAATTGAGGGAGGAAGGCTTATGTGGAAAACCTATTTACGACAGATACGCTACCTGCTGAAGGAAAACAAGTTCTTCAGTCTGGTCTATATTCTCGGAACTGCCTTGAGCATCACGATGGTCATGCTCATTCTGATTACCTACTACATCAACACGGCAAACATCGGCGTGGAGGACAAGCGCGACCGCATGTTCTTCTTCACCCGCGCCTATGTCGTGAAGCCCGGTACGGACGCGACGGGTGACAAGTTCTATGATGGCCTCCAGAGCAGTTCGCCGGTGGGGCACAAGTTGATTGAGAAGTACATGTATCCCCTGAAGACACCTGAAGCCAAGTCGTTGGTGGTCAACATGCAGAGTGTGGTCTACAACAAGACGAAGCAGGTTAATGAAGAGATGTCGGCAATCTCTACAGATGCCGATTTCTGGAAGATGTTCTCCATGCGTTTTCTGGCCGGAGGCCCGTTCTCCGATGTGGATGTGAAGAGCAATGCCCGCAAGGTGGTCATCGACGAGTCCACCGCCCGTGCACTCTTCGGGAAGACGGATGTGGTGAACTATCCCATCGACATCGACTGGAAGGAGTACCGCGTCTGTGGCGTGGTGGAGGATGTGCCTTCCTACCTGAGCGATGCCTATGCCCACCTCTGGTTTCCTTATACGACGGCTACCAGCCGCTTCTTCCGGGGCGGTACTAATGATTTGAAGGACATCCAGGGACCTGCCAAGATGTATCTTTTGGGTTACGAACGCAGTGACCAGGAACTGATCCGACAAGAGATGGAGCACCAGATACAGAAGCTCAATGCGCCGGCAAAGAAGAGCCATTTCACGCTCAACCACCAGCCCGACACGGCGCTGGAATCACTCTTCCGCATGTCCAGCGACCCTTATGACAAGATTTATACCCGCATGCAGGTGGTATTGGTCGTCATCATTGTGTTGCTGATTCTCCCGGCACTGAACCTGTCGGGACTGATTGTGGCACGGATGAAGAAGCGCGGTGAGGAGATTGGCGTCCGCAAGGCTTTCGGGGCGTCCGTGTGGAACATCATGGGGCAGCTGTTCCTGGAGAACTTTGTGCAGATGCTGATTGGGGGAATCATCGGTCTGTGTCTGTCCTGCGGACTGTTCCAGCTGGTACGCAACATGTTGCTGGTATCTTATCGGACGGCAGGGAATGACCTGTCGGTCAAAGGAGTCGATATGTTGAACTTCTTCCACATCATCAACTTCTCCACCATCTGTTATGTCATACTCATTTGCTTTTTGTTAAACCTCATTTCCACCCTGTTGCCTGCTTGGCGCTATGCCCGCATCTCCATCGTGGAAGCACTAAATAGAAGATAATCATGTTTTCGCATATCCTCAAACTCATCATTAACCAGTGGCGTGGGAACCTTTGGATTCTGGCAGAGCTGTTTATATCCTTCATCTGTATCTGGCAGGTGGGCAATGTGTTCTCGTCATTGCTCAGTCACAAGCTGAGAGACACAGGCTTTGACCTGGAACATGTCTACCGGGTCACAACTGCCATCCGTGAGAAAGACTCCCCATCGTATGACCCCGACAGTCCGTTGACGGACAACTGGAAGGAGCTGGTCGAGCGTGTCCGTCGTTGTCCCGGAGTGGAAAGCGTCGGTCTGACATCCTACACGGCTTTTCCTTATACCGGTTCGACCAACGGACGGACCTACTTTGGCGACACGACCCGGACGACTGCCCTGCGCGGACAGCTGACTCCGGACGTGATACGGGTGTTGCACATCACGTCCCCCTCGCCGGAGGTTGACCTGGTGAAAGAGACTTCCACGGGTCAGACCTGCTTCCTGGTGTCACCGCAAGCCATGGAGCAGCTGTACGACAAGAACACGGTCCGTTGCCGCATCTATACGAAGGACGAACGGGACAAGGCGTATCCGGGCATCCTCTGCAGTTACCTGACGAATGAATACGCGGACAATAATGATAACCGTGCCCTTTGGGAAATATGGAGCGAGGGACGGATGATCGAGAAGAATGCCAACAAGGACTTGACGATGCTTATCCGGGTGCATCCTGATGCCGACCACGACTTTCGCGAGACCTTCCTTTCAACGATGCGGGCGCAGCTGACGGCGGGGAACCTTTCCATTGTCAACCTGACCAGGATGGAGGACTACCGCACCTATATCCTCAACCTGAGCAGTATCAACCTGATGTATGGTGCCGGTTATTTCCTGGCGGCGTTCTTCTTCATCTGTGCTTTCCTCGGTATCATCGGTACGTTCTGGTTCCGCACGGAATCACGTACGTCGGAAATCGGCTTGCGCATGGCGTTGGGTGCTACGCGTCGGCAGGTGCGCTGGCAGATGATTGGCGAAGGGCTGATGCTGCTTGGCATCGTATGGCTCCCGGCAGTGATTGTCTCCTATGTGTTGCGTACGGCAGTCTGGGACAATGAAACGCTTTTGTCAGATACGGTGCTGTTCATCACGCTGACAGCCGTTACCACGGTGCTCCTGATGCTGCTCATCGTGGCCGGTATCTGGATTCCCGCCCGGCAAGCATCGCGCATCAATCCGGTCGATGCCTTGCACTACGAATAGGCATGGACTCTGAGACGTTCACTTTTCATTTCTGATTTGATCATGATAAAATCGTATGCTATGAAGATTCTATTCCTTGCGGCTTTTGCTTGTCTGCCGGTGTTGGCAGCCACGGCACAGCGCCAACTGTCCCTGTCGGAAGCCATCGCCCTGGCGCGTCGGCAGAGCGTGGATGCGGCCGTGGCGCTCAATGAGCTGAAGGCGGCTTATTGGGAGTATCGGACCTACCGTGCCGACCTCCTGCCTGAAGTCAACTTTACCGCTACTTTACCTTCATTCAACAAGAGCTATAACCGCTACCAGCAGAACGACGGTTCCTATACTTTTGTCAAGAATAATAACCTGGGGATGGACGGCGAGCTCTCCATTGACCAGAACGTCTGGCTCACCGGCGGCAAGCTGTCGCTCACCACTTCGCTGTCGTACATCAAGCAGCTGAACGGCTCGAAGCAGGAACAATACATGAATGTGCCCTTGTCGCTCACGTTCACACAGCCCATCTTCGGGGTGAACAGCCTGAAGTGGCAGCGCCGCATCGCTCCGGTGCGCTATCGGGAGGCGAAGGCCGACTTCCTTTCCGCTACTGAGGAAGTGACCCGGAAGGCATTGACGTACTTCTTCGAACTTCTGCTTGCCCGGGAGCAGCTGAACATCGCCCATCAGAACCTGGAGAATTCCGAGAAACTGTACAAGATAGCCGAAGCCAAACGCAGCATCGGACAGATATCGGAGAACGACCGTCTGCAACTCCGCCTGTCGATGCTGAAGGCAAGGGCGGCACTGACGGACAGTGAGAGCGAGTTGAACGCCAAGATGTTTCAGCTCCGTGCCTTTCTGGGGCTGAGCGAGCAGGAGGAGATTGAACCTGTGCTGCCCGAGTCGGTTCCCGATGTGGAAATCCGTTATGCCGATGCCCTGGAGAAGGCTCTGCAGAACAACTCCTTTGCCCAGAACATCCACCGCCGGAAGCTGGAAGCCGACTATGCTGTGGCCGAAGCAAAAGGAAACCTGAGGAGTATTGACCTCTATGCTTCCGTCGGGCTGACGGGGCAGGATGACGGGCTGCGGCGTGTCTACCACTCGTCCGCATGGGGAAACAATCAGGTGGTCGAGGTAGGGGTGAAGATACCCATTCTTGACTGGGGCAAACGTCGGGGAAAGGTCAAGGTGGCAGAGAGCCAGCGGGAGACGGTGCGTGCACAGATACGCCAGGAGGAGATGGACTTCAACCAGGACATGTTCCTGCTCGTGGAGCATTTCAACAACCAGGCCATGCAGGTGCGTATCGCAAATGAGGCGGATTCCGTAGCCCAACAGCGTTACAATGCCAACGTACAGGCTTTCATGATTGGCCAGATCAGTACGCTCGACCTCAACGATTCGCAATCGTCAAAAGATGATGCCCGTCAGACGCGCATCTCCGAACTGTACAATTACTGGAACTACTTCTACCAGCTCCGCAGCCTGACCCTTTGGGATTATGAGCGGAATCAGGAGTTGACCGAGGACTTCGAGCAGGTGATAAAGAATTGACAGGAATCTTGCAGGCTTAAGCTGTAGTTGGCAAGCGACTTATCCCTCTCTTTTTGCCTACTGAAGCCTTGCCGGCTACAGCCCAGGCTTGCAAAGTTGAAGATTTGGCTTTATTTTTGTTAACAGGTTGCCGACCTTCTTCCCCGATACAGGGACCAGGAAGGGACGCTGACGCACAGCCTGTGCGTCTTCACACCAATTTAAGAACTAGACTATAATGATACTGATAATAGACGATGACAGCTCCATCCGCACTTCACTCAGCTTCCTGCTCAAGCGGGCAGGCTATCAGGTGACGGCTGTTCCCGGTCCGAAAGAGGCCTTGCAGGCAGTGCGCTCGGAAGCCTTTGAACTGATATTGATGGATATGAACTTCACCTTGTCCACCACCGGTGAGGAAGGGCTGGTGCTCCTGCGTCAGGTGAAAATATTCCAGCCGCATGTCCCGGTCATCCTGATGACAGCTTGGGGAAGCATCCAGCTAGCCGTCAAGGGGATGCAGGCCGGTGCCTTCGACTTTGTCATCAAGCCGTGGGACAACCGTGCCTTGCTGAAGATTGTCAAAACGGCTCTTGAGCTGAATGCACCTCCGGCAGAAATCGGGAAGGCGCGATTCGACAAAATCATCGGACGCTCGAAAGCGTTACAGGAAGTGCTCGGACTGGTGGAGCGCATTGCGCCGACGAATGCTCCGGTACTGATTATGGGAGAAAGCGGGACTGGAAAAGAGCTGATTGCTGAAGCCATCCATACGAACAGCCCGCGGAGTGCGGCACCCTTTGTCAAGGTCAATCTGGGTGGTGTGTCGCAGAGCCTGTTTGAGAGTGAAATGTTCGGACACAAGAAAGGGGCTTTCACCGATGCCTATACGGACCGTACGGGACGTTTCGAGATGGCGGACCACGGCACCATCTTTCTGGATGAAATCGGGGAACTTGACCTCGCATGTCAGGTGAAGCTGTTGCGCGTCCTCCAGGATCAGACATTCGAGGTGCTGGGAGACAGCCGTCCGCGGAAAGTGGACGTCCGCGTGGTGAGTGCTACCAATCGCAACCTGGCACAGATGGTTGCCGGACATACCTTCCGTGAAGACCTTTTCTATCGCATCAACCTCATCACCATCCACCTTCCGGCACTGCGTGAACGTCGGGAAGACATTCCTCTCCTGGTCAATCACTTCATTCTCCGTCAGGTCGAAGCAAACGGACTACAGCCGGTCGAGGTGGAAGCCGAAGCCATGGAGTTCCTGCAACGCCTTCCTTACAGCGGGAACATCCGTGAACTGAAGAATCTGGTGGAGCGCACGCTCCTGGTGTCAGGACACCGTGTGTTGCGTGCTGCCGACTTTGAGGCGAACTATCATCCGACGCAGGCTCCCGAGATTCCGGCAGTTGCCGCATCAGGGCTGACACTGGAAGAGATGGAACGGCAGACGATAGTGCAGGCCTTGCGCCAGCATGACGGCAATGTGTCGCAGGCAGCGTTGCAGCTGGGACTGAGCCGGGCGTCACTGTACCGCCGGATGGAGAAGTACGGCATTGAAGGTTAGGAGGAACAGCTATGCGTGTACGGACTTTCTTTTTGATTTTTGCCCTGCTGCTGGTGACGACGGGAGCGTTGTGGGTGATTCGTCTGTCAGGAGTCGCCTGGGTGACAGATGCGGTTTTCGGGTGTATAAGCCTGGTAACCCTGGTCTTCCTGTGGTTGTTCTACCGCCGCATCATGAAACCTTTCCACTCCATTGAGAATGGCATGTTACTGCTGAAGGAGCAGGATTTCGGCTCGAGATTGCGTACGGTCGGGCAATATGATGCCGATCGCATCGTTCAGGTATTCAACCGTATGATGGAACGCCTGAAGACCGAGCGTCTGCATGTGAGGGAGCAGAACCAGCTCTTCGACCTGATAGCCCATTCGTCGCCGATGGGTATCCTCATCCTGGACTTGGACCGGCGAATCTCCTCCATGAATCCTGCGGCAGAACGTCTCTTGGGCATTCCCTTCCAGTCTGCGGGCGGCAAGACACTGGACGAATGCGATTTTGACTTGAAAGATGCCTTGCTGGGACTGACGATGAACGAGGTAAGGACCGTGCGTCTGGACGATTCGAACATTTACCGGTGCAGCTGCCTGTCGTTCCTGAACAATGGTTTCCGCCATACCTTTTATCTGATAGAACTGCTGACGGAGGAGGTGAACGAAGCCGAGCGGAAGGCATACGAGAAAGTGATCCGCATGATTGCTCATGAGGTGAACAACACGGTGGCAGGGGTGACTTCCACGCTGGATACTCTGGATGCTGCCTGCGAGGGCATGCAGGACAGTGAAGAGATGCGGGAGGTGATACGTATCTGTATCGAGCGTAGCTACAACATGGCACACTTCATCACCAACTTTGCCAATGTGGTCAAGATACCCGATGCCATTCTGGTCCGTACCGATCTCAACGAAGTGGTGCGTGTGAACATGCAGTTCATGGAGAATCTTTGCAATCAGCATGCCATCACGCTGCGAACATCGCTCTCCGAGATTCCCGTATGGGTACAGATGGATGTCGTACTCTTCCAGCAAGTGCTGATAAACATCTTCAAGAATGCGGTGGAGAGCATCGGATGTGGAGGAACGATTTATATCCGTACACAAAAAACTTTGCCGTTGCTGGAAGTGACCGACAACGGCAAAGGTATCGATAAAGAAACGGCGTCGAAGCTGTTCTCACCCTTCTTCTCCACCAAACCCAACGGACAGGGCATCGGTCTGATGCTGGTGCGTGATGTCCTGCTTAAGCATCATTGCACTTTCTCCTTGCGAACGGACACAGACGGACTGACACGCTTCCGTATCCAGTTCCCCGAATGAAGTCAAGGTAGAGTGGGATTGAGGTTAGAATACATGCGGGACAAACTCGGAAAGGTTGTCAGTGATTTCGCTGGTATTCTCGCGGATACCGATTCCGGCAGGTTCGCCGCCAATAACCCATGAGCCAATGATGGGGTAGCGTCCCTGATAGGAAGTCGGGCGGATGTAGGACTGGTAGACATAGCCTTCTTCTCCGTAGTCGCCCTTCGTCTCGGCGATGCGGACCTCCTCGTTCCAGTCATGGATATCGACGATGCTTACGTTGTGACCTTCGCGGGAGTAGATAGGCTTCTTGCAGAAAATGCCGAATTGCGGACGTGAGAGGAATGCCGGAAGTACGTAAGGCGAGTTGGGAAACAGTTCATAGAGGATAGTGAGAATTGCCTTGTTTGACATGACTGCTTTCCAGATGGGCTCAATCCAACGGATGTCGGCCAGACAGCCTACTTCGCTCTCGTTTATCATCCATTCCCACGGATAAAGCTTGAAGCAGTCGGTAATGCGTTCGCCACTGGGGTCGAAGAACCGGCCTTCGTTCAGGTTCATATCGGCGATGTCCATCACCCGTGTGGAGATGCCGGCTTCCATGGCGGTGCTTGCCAGGTATTGCAGGGTCCCGGTGTCTTCACTGTTTTCCAACGAACCTACAAAGTGTACGCTGCTGTGAGGCTTGTACATATCTTTCCACGATTGGACCAGGGCTTCGTGGATGCCGTTATACTGGTCACGGTAGGAAAACAAATCCTCCTTCCATTGCCACTGAATGAGTGAGGCTTCCAGCAGGGAGGTCGGCGTGTCGGCATTGAACTCCAGGATTTTGGGCGTTCCATCCAGAGCAATCAGAAAATCAAAACGTCCGTACAGGCTGGGCTCGTCTTCATCCCAGGCATATTTGATGCGTCTGCAGACGTGTGGCGGAATCTTCAGGACCTGTTCCATCCATTGTGGACGTTCCTCGATAATATGTCGTGCAGCCTCACACATCATCTGGTAAGCCTGGCGGGTAGCCTGTTCCAGTTTCTCCACTTCGTCTGCGCGGAGGAGATAGTAGGCTTCTTCTTTCCAGTATGCCGCGTGGAAATCAAATCCAAGTTGCTCAATCTTTTCTTGGTAATTTGGGCGGGGTGTTACAGATATTCTGTCCATGGTGCATCAGGTCATTTAAGCGTAAATACTACGTGAACGTCCGGTCGAGCCAAACACCGAACCTTTGGTCTTGGCTGATGGAGTACTCATCTTCACACCTGACGGAGCATCGACGGTAGCTCCTTGTGCATTACGCCATGTTCCGCTGCCCGGATAGTAATAATGTGTGGTGGAAAGTCCGTTGGCAATGGATGGCATCAGTGCCCAACGCATCAGCATGGCATTGTAAATCCATTGGTTGCCTTGTGAGTCACGGTATTCTTCTTTGTCTTTCGGATTCTCGGGAAGTTCTGTCTTCTGTGTGCATCCGGACAGCGCCATCATGCACACGGCAGCAATCAGATAAGTCTTTCTGTTCATCTTATTTTTTTGTACTAAACAAATCGTGGTAAAAATACAAACAAACTTCCGATAAGCTTTTCTCCCGGAACACAAAAAAGCTAAATGATGGGGAACTTTGCCCGGTGTACAGAAGTCATTGCGTCCGGATTACCAATCCATAAGTCCAGTGTCTATCCGGATGCAATGCTCATCTTTTTATATCAAAGGAAGGAAAGGAAAGGCTTTTCCAGCCGAAAAGAATTACAGAAGTCGGTGCAACCGATGGATGGGCATTCCGCCACGTCCCTCTTCCGGAGCTATGTGCCAGACATAAGGACTCGCAGGGGAGAACATTGCAGCAAATAAGGTCTCGAAGGGAGCGGGCAATTGAAGAGTGAGCGTTGGTTGCGCTGACAAAAAAGCAATACCTCCCAGCCATTCGGTAGATGCCATCTCTTCACGAAGCGGGAAGGAGCGTACGTATCGTCCGCCTTCCACAACCACTACTTGCAGACTTTCCGCAGTTGTGGCGTTGCGCCATAACTGATGCACTGCATATTGTCTGACGGGACCGGACATTAGCGTTGACGTTGTTGCTGACGACGCAGCTCGGCAGGAGAGAGACGCTGCGGTGTTTTTGTAACTGACATAGTGTCAGGAGTCTCCGGTTGCTCCTTTTTGGAGTCCAAGGTATCTGCTGTTGATTGGGCGATGGAATCGGCTTTTTCTGCTGCTTTACGCCGCATCGCTTCCAGATGTTTCAGCTCGACGGAAGTCGGATGGATGCGTGTCAGTGATACATTGCCGAGTACCACCGGGCGCAGGGCTGACTTGACCGAGTCCGACAGATAGATAAAGCCTTGTATGCTTCTGAGCTGCAAGGTATCAGCTTTGATGTTGAGAACGAGACGTCCGTTTCTCGTAATAGTACGCATGACTGCCTGTGTAGAGTCATTGCGGTAGCTTAACGTGAGACCGGCATACAGATTTATGGGGAGCGAATCGGGACGGAACACATCCATTTCCCATGTGAATCGGTCAAGCTGGTGATAGGTTGTATCGGCGGTAAGATTGAATGTCAGTCTGTTGGTAAGTGCTGCCGGAGTAAGTACATACATCTTCTTTCCTTGCCACAGCGATACGGTATCACCTGAAACCGTTGTCTGCTGTTTCCGTTCCTGGTACAGGGTGGCGAGGTTCTTGTTGGCATCCTCATACCGCTTGCTGAGATTCTGGTAGATGTCATCCAACTTCTCCATGTTGCGTGTGTACCACACCATGGAACTGTCGAACTGCGCTTCAGTGATGTGATGTTTCTCAAAGACATAGTCGGTGAGTAACTCACGCTTGTAACGTTCTTCTCCATTGAACTCCGTTCCCACAGCTTGCGCCAGGTGATAATCATAGAGAATGTCTTCCATACAGTCGGGTGGAATGACATCGGAGGGCATCCGTTTCTTGCATGAAGTCAGCGTGAGGCAACCGCCTACGGCCAACCACAGAAGCAGGTCAGGCAGCTTTTTCATTCTTATCGGTTGATTGGGTTGAAGAGTGTTGGTTCAGATAGTTGCTATAGAACAGCAGCAAAGCAATGATGCCACAGCTGATGGCAGCATCTGCAAAGTTGAAGATTGGACTGAAAAAGATGAAGCGGTTGCCACCAACCAAAGGCATCCAGTCGGGCCAATAGGTATCAATGATCGGGAAATAGAACATGTCGACCACACGACCGTGGAAGAGGGATGTGTAGCCTTCTCCCCAAGGAACGAACTGCGCCAGCTGGAACGGGGTACTTTCAGAGAATATCATCCCGTAGAACACGCTGTCAATGATGTTTCCGGCTGCACCGGCAAGAATGAGTGACAGGCAGACAATGAAGCCTGTCTTCATGGTGCCTCTTTTGATCATCTTATGCAGGTAATAGATGATAGCGGCGACTGCAACGATGCGGAAAGTGGTCAGGAACAGCTTGCCGAATATTTCCATACCGAATGCCATCCCATTGTTTTCGGTGAAATAGATATAGCACCAGTCAGTGACCCGGATGCTTTCGTGGAAATACATGTTTGTCTTTACGGCAATCTTGATAAGTTGGTCGATGACCAATACCAAAAAGATGATTATCAGGGAAAGTCTGCCTTGAGTCAATAGTTTCTTCATTGGATCTGTAAGTTGTTGGGTTGAAAGTCTTAGAGCTGACGAGTCCTTTAGTTCCAAGTCTTTTGTCAAGGCTCATACTAAAATACCCGTCAGCTCACTCACTTTCAATTCCCAATTACTTTTTAGCTTGTTTGGCTTCGATACTTAATGTTGCGTGAGGAACGGCACGCAAACGTTCGGCGGGAATCAGTTTGCCGGTTTCACGGCAAATACCGTAAGTCTTGTTTTCGATGCGTACCAATGCGGCTTGCAATCCTTGGATAAACTTCAGTTCCCGTTGCGCCAGACGTGTTGTTTCTTCCTTGGACAAGGTGTTGGCACCTTCCTCTAAGATTTTGTAGGTAGGGGATGTGTCGTCCACATCGTTGCCGTCTACGTTCATCATACTTGCCCGCAACTGTTCGTAATTCTTTTGTGCGGTAGCCAGTTTTTCAAGGATAATTGCTTTAAATTCTTCCAACTCTGCATCTGAGTATCTAGTCTTCTCAGCCATAGTAGTATTTATAGTTTTAAGATTAAGATTTAGTTTTTTACAACCTTGATAAACAAGGAGAAGTCGTCGAATGAAAGTTCCGTACCGTCTTCTACCTCATCTACCAGTTCCAGTCCGGTGGCTAAAACTTGGTTACAAATATAATCATTATATTCTATCACGGCATCATCGGTCTGTGAATTTTTGGACAGACAGATGCTTATCTTGTCCGTGATTTCGAAGCCACTGCTTTTACGGATGTTTTGAATACGGTTGACAAGTTCACGTGCTACACCTTCGCGACGCAGCTCTTCAGTCACCACCACATCCAAAGCAACGGTCAGTTTTCCGTCGTTAGCAACCAGCCATCCCGGGATATCTTCACTGAGGATTTCCACATCGGCTACTTCGACGACAGCCTCTCCCGTTGGCAGTGCCAGTGTATAGCTGCCGTTGGTTTCAAGTTCGGCAATTGCGTCCTGGGTCAATCCTGCCACAGCGGCAGCTACAGCTCCCATTTGTGCTCCGAATTTCGGACCCATTTTCTTGAAGTTGCATTTTACCTTTTTCACCAAAATGGCGCGGTCGTTCTCAACAAACTTCAATTCCTTGACATTCACTTCGCTCAAGATAAGTGATTGTACAGCTTCCAATCGTTCACGCTGTTTAGCATCCGTGACAGGAATCATGATGCACTGCAGGGGCTGACGTACCTTGATATTTACCTTGCGGCGCAGGGCAAGTACCATAGAGGTGACATCCTGTGCCATCTGCATACGCATTTCCAGTTCCTTATCCACGAAAGAAGCATCGAAGACGGGGAATTGTGCCAAGTGGACAGAAACAGCATTACCACGTCCGGTAACAGCAACCAGGTCTTTGTACAACCGGTCGGCATAAAATGGAGCGATGGGTGCCATGAGGCGGGCTACTGTTTCCAAGCAGGTATAAAGAGTCTGGTAAGCAGACAGTTTGTCGGTTGACATCGAGCTGCCCCAGAAACGTTTACGGTTCAGACGTACATACCAATTGGACAAATTGTCATTGACAAAGTCCTGAATCAGACGTCCCGCCTTTGTCGGTTCATAATCGGCATAACATGCATCAACATCCTGAATCAGGGAGTGGAGTACCGAGAGAATCCAACGGTCAATCTCCGGACGTTCGTTCATCGGGACTTCAGCCTCTGCATATTCGAAGCCGTCAACATTGGCATAGAGGGCAAAGAAAGAGTAGGTGTTATAGAGGGTTCCGAAGAATTTCCGGCGAACCTCATCCACTCCTTTTGCGTCAAACTTCAAGTTATCCCACGGAGAGGAGTTCGTAATCATGTACCAGCGCAACGGGTCGGAGCCGTATTCTTCGATGGCACCAAACGGGTCAACGGCATTGCCTAAACGTTTGGACATCTTGTTACCGTTCTTATCCAGGACAAGTCCGTTAGAGATAACAGCCTTGTAGGCTACACTGTCGAACACCATGGTTGCGATGGCATGGAGTGTGAAGAACCATCCACGGGTCTGGTCAATGCCTTCGGCGATGAAGTCTGCCGGATAAATGAGACGGCTGTCAAGTTCCTCCTTATGTTCGAACGGATAGTGAACTTGTGCATACGGCATAGCACCAGAGTCGAACCACACGTCGATAAGGTCTGTTTCACGTTTCATCGGCAGACCGCTCTCAGATACCAGGATAATGTCATCCACATAAGGACGATGCAGGTCTATCTTGTCATAATTCTCTTTGGTGTAAACACCGGGGACGAAGCCGTTATCCTTATAGGGATTGGACTTCATAAAACCTGCCGCAACAGCTTTTTCAATTTCGTTGTACAGCTCTTCAACAGAACCGATGCAGATCTCTTCCTTATTTTCCGAACGCCAGATAGGTAACGGAGTACCCCAATAGCGCGAACGGCTCAGATTCCAGTCATTCAAGTTCTCCAACCATTTGCCGAAGCGTCCGGTTCCGGTTGACTCAGGTTTCCAGTTAATGGTCTTGTTCAGTTCTATCATGCGCTCTTTACAAGCCGTAGAACGGATGAACCAACTATCCAGCGGATAATAGAGTACCGGTTTGTCTGTACGCCAGCAATGCGGATAATTGTGTACATGCTTTTCAATCTTGAATGCTTGGTTGGCAGCCTTCATCTGCATACAGATGGAGATATCAAGTGTTTCGTCCTTGTCGGTCAGATTCGGGTCGTAGGCATTCTTCACGAAGCGGCCCTCATATTCCTTATATAAAGCTACGTTGACATACTCTTTGACAAAGTTCTCGTCCAGCTCGTCCAACAGATAGAATTTACCTTGCAAATCAACCATCGGGCGACGTTCCCCTTTCTTGTCAACCATTTGCAAGGGAGGAATACCGGCAGCCTTGGCTACCATGGCATCATCCGCACCAAAAGTAGGTGCGATGTGTACAATACCCGTACCGTCTTCAGTAGTTACATAATCACCGGGGATTACGCGGAAGGCACCTTCACCCGGATTAACCCAAGGGAAGAGCTGCTCATATTCCATGCCCACCAATTCGGGACCTTTGTACTCTGCAATCACCTTGAAGGGAATGAGTTTATCTCCTTGTTTGTATTCTTCCAAAGGAAGACCTTCCGCTTTCTTGTTGAAGTGGTTGTAGAGAAGTGCTTTGGCCAGAACGACCGTGATTTTCTCTCCGGTATATCCGTTATAGGTCTGAACAGCTACATAATCAATCTTCGGCCCAACACAAAGAGCCGTATTTGAAGGCAATGTCCACGGCGTAGTGGTCCATGCCAGGAAATAAGGAGTACCCCACTGTGTCATTTCCGGTTTGGGATTTTTTATTCTGAATTGTGCCACAACCGTCGTGTCCTTCACGTCGCGGTAGCATCCCGGTTGATTCAGTTCGTGTGAGCTCAATCCTGTTCCGGCTGCCGGAGAATACGGCTGAATGGTATAACCTTTATAAAGGAGATTCTTATTATACAACTGTTTCAGAAGCCACCAGAGCGTTTCGATGTATCTGTTGTCATACGTGATGTAGGGATTATCCAGATCCACCCAATAGCCCATTTTATGGGTCAGGTCTGTCCATTCCTTGGTGTATTTCATCACGTCCTGGCGGCATTCCTTATTGTAATCAGCTACGGAGATGGTCTTGCCGATAGCCTCTTTGGTGATTCCAAGTTTCTTTTCCACGCCAAGTTCCACAGGAAGTCCATGTGTATCCCATCCGGCTTTGCGTTTCACCTGGTAGCCTTTCATGGTCTTATAACGGCAAAACGTATCTTTGATGGAGCGTGCCATCACATGGTGTATACCCGGCATACCATTGGCCGAAGGAGGACCTTCATAGAAAATGAAAGAAGGACAGCCTTCACGTTCTGTCATACTTTTGGAGAAAACATCGTTTTCATCCCATTCCTTCAATACATCTTTGTTTACTTGTGATAGGTCGAGCTGACCATGTTCAGCAAATCTCTTACCCATAGCTGTTATCTATTTTTTACAATGTCACTTTTAATAACGCGCAAAAATACAAGAAAAAAGCATAGGAGGAAATATTTATTTCGTAAAAAGGTACAAAATGCTTGCCTTTGTCAGGTCACATCCATAGATGACTTTCAAAATTTCAATCGTGTGGCTCACGGCTGAAAGATGAATTGTTCAAAAAACCGATGCAAAAGCCGAGGGACGGCGTACTCCTCCAATTCGTTTATTTTTATACGTTCAAAGCCAGCAAACGAATGAGTATCTTCCGGAAGTATCACTTCATAAAAAGTCGCGTAGATTACACGATGGGAAAGTACATGTTTTATTTCCCGCTGCAAGCAACGGAACGTCGGAGTCTCTCTCGGGACAATCCACGCCTGTAATTTGTCGGAGCCATATAATTCTTCCTCCGTCCAAGGGGTGTCACTTTCAACGAGTGGAAGCTCATACAGATTCTTCCAAATATCATCATCCGTTCGCTTATGAATAAAGGTAAACGCGCCCGCGCGAACATATATATAATTAAAGTATCGGGGAAGGACCTTGGTTCGGTGCGATTTTACGGGTAATTTGTCTACGCATCCTTCCTTTCGTGCCACACAGGATACTTCCAATGGACAAGTACTACAATCTGGCGACTGAGGCAGGCATTGCAATGCTCCAAAATCCATGATTGCCTGATTGTACAGTCCTGGATGCTGTGTATCAAGCAACTGGTTCGCCCATTTGGAAAACAGCTTTTTCCCGGTAGCCGTATCAATAGGGGTATCTATGCCCAGCCAACGTGACAGTACCCGGTAGACGTTCCCGTCAACCGCTGCATAAGGCAGCCCGTAGGCAAATGAACAGATGGCAGCTGCGGTATACTCACCAATGCCTTTCAAGGCTCGTACTTCTTCATAGGTTTTCGGAAATCCATCTTCTCGGGACGCAATCATACGAGCCGCTTCATGAAGGTTTCGGGCACGTGAATAATACCCCAGCCCTTGCCACAACCTCATGACCTCATCTTCCGGAGCTTCAGCCAGGGATTTTACCGTAGGAAAACGCTCCATGAATCTCAGAAAATAGGCATAGCCTTGAGCTACACGTGTTTGCTGGAGTATGATTTCCGAAATCCATATCTGATAAGGATCGGTCGTTTCTCGCCAAGGCAGGTCTCGTTTATGTTCGTTATACCATCGTTCTATGGTCGTTGCAAACTCATTCATTACACATTCTTATATTTTGATTTTCGGAACGCAAAAATAGATAAGAATGACATAGATGAGAAATGTTTTTTTGAAAAATAGTTCGGAATATATTTCTTAGAGAGCCAGAAAAGCTATATATTTGCAGACCAAAAAATTAAGATAAACGTGTAACAATAATTACTTATCAAGATGACTAAAGCAGATATCGTAAACGAAATTGCCAAAAAGACTGGTGTTGACAAAGCAACCGTATTGGCCACAGTAGAAGCATTCATGGAATCTGTAAAAGATTCTTTGTCTAAGGAAGAAAATGTCTATCTTCGTGGTTTCGGTAGCTTTATTGTGAAGAAAAGAGCGCAAAAGACTGCTCGTAACATCTCCAAGAACACCACGATTATTATCCCTGAACACAATATTCCGGCATTTAAGCCTGCCAAGACTTTCACCATTCAAGTGAAGAAATAAACAGATAACAATATAGTATTAACCCTTTAAATTTTTGAAGCTATGCCAAGCGGAAAGAAGAAAAAAAGACATAAAATGTCTACCCACAAGCGTAAAAAAAGACTAAGAAAGAACAGACATAAAAGTAAATAAATCTTAGTCTGTTACGACTGAAATAAAGAACAAACTTGCAAAGCTTTGTCTTTCGGGTTTGTTCTTTGTTTAACCGAGGTTTATTATAAACTTAACTGTAGATAATGACAAGCGAATTAGTAGTTGATGTACAGCCGAAAGAGATTTCTATCGCATTGCTGGAAGACAAGAACTTGGTAGAGTTTCAGCGTGAAGGACGGAATCTTTCGTTTTCGGTGGGTAACATGTACCTGGCACGAGTGAAGAAACTTATGCCTGGACTGAATGCTTGTTTCGTAGATGTTGGCTTCGAACGTGATGCCTTTTTACATTATCTCGATTTAGGACCTCAATTTCACTCTTATCAGAAGTATATCAAGCAGGTATTAAGCGACCGTAAAAAGCTGTTCCCTATTTCCCGGGCGTCAGTTCTTCCGGATATTGAAAAAGATGGGAGTATCTCCAACGTGCTCCAGGTGGGGCAAGAGGTGATTGTACAAATTGTCAAAGAACCCATCTCAACCAAAGGACCCAGACTGACGTGTGAGCTGTCGTTTGCCGGGCGTTATCTTGTATTGATACCTTTTAACGACAAGGTATCTGTTTCACAAAAAATTAAATCGGGTGAGGAACGTGCTCGTTTGAAGCAGCTCTTGCAAAGCATCAAGCCCAAGAACTTTGGAGTGATTGTGCGGACAGTAGCTGAAGGCAAGCGAGTGGCCGAACTCGATGCGGAACTTAAAATCCTGCTTAAGCATTGGGAAGAAAGCATTACCCGTGTTCAAAAATCCAGTAAGTTACCGCAACTTGTCTATGAAGAAACCAGCCGTACGGTAGCATTGTTGCGTGACTTGTTCAGTCCTTCATTCACAAACATTTATGTCAATGATGAAAGTGTATTCCATGAAGTGAAGGATTATGTCTCTCTGATAGCTCCGGAGCAAGCTGACATTGTGAAGCTTTATAAAGGGCAACTTCCCATTTTTGATAATTTTGCCATCACCAAGCAAATCAAGTCATCATTTGGAAAGACTATATCTTATAAGAATGGTGCATACCTGATTATTGAACACACCGAAGCTTTACATGTGGTCGATGTGAATAGCGGTAATCGTTCTAAAGCAAATAATGGCCAGGAAGCCAATGCGTTGGATGTAAACCTGGGGGCTGCTGACGAACTTGCCCGACAATTGCGACTGCGTGATATGGGTGGTATTATTGTTGTCGACTTTATTGATATGAGTTTAGCTGAGAATCGTCAGAAACTTTATGAACGCATGTGTCATAACATGCAGAAAGATAGGGCTAAACATAATATCCTACCACTTAGTAAATTCGGATTGATGCAGATTACCCGTCAGCGGGTGCGTCCGGCAATGGATGTCAATACAGCTGAGACGTGTCCGACCTGTTTTGGTAAAGGTACCATCAAGCCTTCCATTCTGTTCACCGATACTCTGGAGAGTAAAATTGATTATTTGGTCAATAAATTGGGCATTAAGAAGTTCAAGCTTCATATTCATCCTTATGTGGCTGCTTATGTCAATCAGGGTCTTGTCTCCTTGAAACGTCAATGGCAGTTGAAGTATGGATTCGGAGTGAAGATTATTCCCAGCCAGAAGCTGGCTCTGCTTCAATACGAGTTCTACGACATGAAAGGAGAAGAAATTGATATGAAAGAAGAAGTGGAAATGAAGTAAGGCTCTTTTACGAAACGAATTGATAAAGCCAACCTTACAGCTTATGCTGTGGTTGGCTTTTTTAGCAAACATCTTTAAATGATTTCCACCCTTATTGTTGTAGAATCTGTCTTCTGAATTCAGCACATACAATAGCGGTAGCCATGGCGACATTGAGTGATTCGGAAGTTGACCGTTCCATTGGATAATTCGGGATATAGAGGCGGCGGTTAATGAGTTTTTCTACATCTGGAGATATCCCATTTCCTTCATTACCCATGACAATCAATCCATTAGAAGATAACTTCTGTGTGTAAAGATTATCACCTTTCAGGAATGTGCCATAAACGGGTGTGTGTGCATTCAGAGCCTCAATGCAGTCGGTCAATGAGGTATAATGGAGCTTTACTCGTGCCAATGCACCCATTGTGGCTTGTACTGCTTTGGGATTGTATACGTCAACGGTAGAAAGTGAGCAGTAGATGTGTTCTATGCCAAACCAATCGGCAAGGCGAATGATTGTGCCCAAGTTACCAGGGTCCTGTATGTCATCGAGTGCCAGACATAATGATTGTTGAGGATAATGATAATCAAGAGGATCAGATGGTTGTTCGAATACGGCCAACACTTCTTGGGGCGATTTAAGCAGACTGGCTTTTGCAAGTTCGGTAGCATCTGTTTTAATGCATTCGTCAGCCTGAACAGATGGGTGTGTAGCAAACCATTCAGGGGAAGCTGCAATTAGTTTACATGTAAAGTGTCCCAATAAATCTCCAACCAACTTGGGACCTTCAGCTAAGAAGACATTACCGGCTTTGCGGTATTTCTTGAGTTCTAGCGAACGTATGTATTTTATTTTGGCTTTACTAAGCATAGGATTGAGTTTGAATGTATCAACAAAATTACGAACTAATTTTTAATTGGGTGCTTCTCCTTCATATCATTTAAGAAGAAGCGTATGCCTCTATTGAGCCAAATTCCGTAATTTTGTACCCATTATCACCTTCGGATTTTGATCATGAGCAGTAAATGGCAGCATATATGTATTCTATTTTCGATTTCGGGAGTCTTTACGGCTTGCTCTGTGTCGAAATTTATTCCCGAGGGACGTTATTTGCTTGATGACGTAAAGGTAGTATCTGACAATAAGGATGTAAAGCCATCAGACGTAAGCGGGTATATTCGCCAGAACCCTAACAGCAGGTGGTTCAGTTTAATGAAAGTGCCGCTTTACGTATATGCTTTTTCTGGAACGGACACGACTAAATGGATAAATCGGTTTATTCAGAAAATTGGGGATGAACCTGTGATTTATGATGCATATTATGCTGAACGTTCCCGAACTGATATGGAACGCGCTCTGAGAAACATGGGGTATATGCAGGCGTATGTTGAACTCAATGAAGAGATCCGGAAAAAGAAACTTAAGCTTACCTACCGGCTGCATGCAGGAGCTCCCTACCGTATAGGCTCATGGAAATATGATATTAGAGATGAAGGCGTCCGTGAAGAATTGGCGGATTATGAGTCACATCTCATGCAAGACAGCATGATGTTTAATGTCAACATCTTGGATGCGGAGCGTCAACAGATGACCAATCATTTGCAGAATAGGGGCTTTTACCGTTTCAATAAAGAGTACATTACCTGTACGGCTGATACAGTGCGAGGCACACATATCGTTGATTTGACTTATCACGTAGCTCCTTATGATGCCCGGTCCGGACGCATGCACGAACGTTTTCGAATAGGAAAGGTCAATGTATTAACAGATTACGACCTTGCTGAAGCCGCCCGTGAACGTGACTTGTCTCATTTTGATTCTCTCCACTATAAGGATCTGAATATTTATACTCGCAGGCACTCTTTCCTGCGTCCGGAAGTTCTGTCCCAAAATATTACTATTGAGCCGGGGCGATTTTACAGCGAGGCCCGTTTACAGGAGACTCAATCGATGTTAGGACGTCTGCATGCCATCAAATATTCCGACATACGTTTTGTAGAGAACCATAATGACTCTACACTGTTGGACTGTTATGTGTTGTTGTCGCGTAATAAACCCAACTCTTTTAGTGCAGAGCTGGAAGGAACGAATTCTGCCGGAGACTTGGGAGCTGCGGCTTCATTATCTTACCAGAATCGCAATCTCTTCAATGGTTCTGAGCTTTTCACGTTCAAGGTGCGTGGTGCTTATGAGGCAGTGACCGGTTTGCAAGGTTATTCTAATGGGAACTATGTAGAATATGGAGTCGAAGCCAGTATAAATTTTCCACGTTTTTTGTTTCCCTTTATTTCGCCGGATGTACGCCGACGTATACAGGCTACTTCAGAGATTGCCTTACAATACAACTCACAAGAGCGACCGGAATTTGGGCGACGGGCAGCTTCCATGACATGGGGGTATCGTTGGTCGTATAATCATAAGTGGCGGCATTCCATCGATGTTGTTGACCTTAACTATGTCTATATGCCCTGGATCTCGACGACTTTTCGGGAAGAGTATCTCGATAATATAAATAATCAGAATTCAATATTGAAATACAACTATGAGAACCTTCTGATTATGAAGATGGGCTATGGATTTACCTATCGGTCTGAGGGGGGAGAGTCCCGAGCAACATTAGGAAATGCTTATTCGGTTCGTTTCAATGTCGAATCGGCCGGTAATCTGCTTTATGGTTTTTCACATTTACTCAAAGCTCAACGTAACGATATTCATCAATATACTGTGATGAATATTGCTTATGCCCAGTATTTGAAGACAGATGTGGACTTTACAAAAAGTTTTTTGATTGACCATCGGAACTCCATCGTTTTTCATGTTGGTCTAGGGGTTGCTTATCCATATGGTAATTCTCGAATTTTGCCTTTCGAAAAGCGTTATTTCTCAGGTGGTGCGAATAGTGTACGTGGGTGGCTAGTCAGAAGGCTGGGACCTGGAAAGTTTGCAGGTAATGATCGCAACATTGATTTTATTAATCAGTCTGGAGATATCAAGCTTGATGTGAATCTGGAATATCGCACGAAGTTATTCTGGAAACTCAACGGAGCCTTCTTCATTGATGCCGGAAATATATGGACCATTCATGATTATGAAGAACAGCCTGGAGGAGCTTTCCGCTTCAATAGCTTTTATAAAGAGATTGCTGTTGCCTATGGATTAGGGCTTCGTTTCGACTTTGACTATTTCATATTACGTTTTGATGGAGGAATGAAAGCTATCAATCCTGCCTACGAGAGTGGAAAGGACCGTTATCCGTTAATCCGCCCTGATTTCGGGCGTGATTTTGCTTTTCATTTTGCTGTAGGATATCCATTTTGAAGCAGCTTGTTTCCTGTTATGAATGAAGACCTAAACATAAGTATTAGAATATGATACATTTTGTAAGTTTGGCTAGTGGAAGTAGTGGCAATTGCTATTACTTATCAGACGGACATACGACTATACTCATTGATGCCGGTATTGGATCGCGAACTATTAAGAAACGCCTTAAAGAACTGGATCTGGACTTCCAGAATATTCAGGCTGTTCTTGTGACTCATGACCATGTAGATCATATCAAGGCCGTAGGTAGTTTGGGTGAGAAGAGCGGAATTCCGATATACTCTACACGCAAGGTACATTCAGGTATCAGCCGTAGTTATTGTATGACAGAACGTTTGAAAACCAGTGCGCATTTTATTGAAAAAGAAGAACCGTTTATGATTGGTTCTCTACGTATTACGGCTTTTGATGTACCTCATGACTCTACAGATAATGCTGGGTATTTCATTGAGACAACAGAAGGCAATTTCTGTCTGGCTACCGATGTTGGGCATTTGCCCGAAAGCGTTATTGCTTATTTATGTAATGCGGATTATCTCGTTCTTGAAGCAAACTATGATGAGACAATGCTCCGTATGGGACCTTATCCGACTTATTTGAAAGAGCGAATTCTCAGTTCTACCGGACATTTGAGCAACCGTGAAGCGGCAGAATTCCTTGTAACCCATTATTCACCTCGTTGGCGTTATGTTTGGCTCTGCCATTTGAGCAAAGACAATAATCACCCGGATTTAGCCTATAAAACAGTTGAGATGCGTTTGGGGGAGTTAGGCATTCGAGTAGGAGAGGATATACAGGTTATCCCTCTCAGGCGTAGTCTTCCTACAGGTATATTTCATCTTGGAACAGCAGGTAACTCTGTATCATCTGTAGCTACTGACATGGATTTGTTCCCTGTAGAGGAAAAGAGATAGAGAAGTTGATGAACTTATGATCCTGTATACGATCTGCCAGGATTTCCAGATTCCTTAATGTTTGAATAGGCGAAACTAAAAATCGCTGTAGGACTATATACTCTATACATGGTTCCTACAGCGATTTTCATAATCTAATCAAAATTGATACTATAGACAAGGATTATTCCCACTCAATTGTGCTAGGTGGTTTTGAGGAAATGTCATAGGTGACACGGTTAACTCCTTTTACCTTATTTATAATGTCATTGGATACTTTAGCCAGGAATTCATAGGGCAGGTGAGCCCAATCTGCTGTCATAGCATCTGTACTGGTTACGGCGCGTAAGGCTACGGCGCGTTCATAAGTGCGTTCGTCGCCCATCACACCAACACTCTGCACCGGCAATAGAATTACTCCTGCTTGCCAAACTTGATCATACAGTCCCCAATCACGCAAGCCTTGGATAAAGATATCATCGGCATCTTGTAGAATACGGACTTTTTCCGGAGTGATATCTCCCAAAATGCGTACTGCCAATCCTGGCCCCGGGAACGGGTGGCGAGTTATGAGATGTTCAGGCATTCCCAACTGACGGCCCACACGACGCACTTCGTCTTTAAAGAGCAAACGCAACGGTTCACAAAGTCTGAGATTCATCTTTTCGGGAAGACCTCCGACGTTATGATGGCTTTTGATAACAGTTCCAGTGATAGAAAGCGACTCGATGCAATCCGGATAAATAGTGCCTTGAGCCAGCCATTTTACATCCTTAATCTTATGGGCTTCTTCATCAAATACATCAATGAAGCCTTTGCCAATAATTTTTCGCTTCCTTTCCGGCTCTGTGACTCCGGCCAATTCTTTGAAGAATTTATGGCTGGCATCTACACCAATGACGTTGAGTCCTAGACATTCATAATCATGCAACACATTTTGGAACTCGTTCTTACGGAGCATGCCATGGTCCACAAAAATACAAGTAAGGTTTTTCCCGATCGCTTTATTCAGTAAGACGGCAGCCACTGACGAGTCTACACCGCCACTCAATCCTAACACGACTTTGTCATCACCCAGTTGTTCTTTCAGCTGTGCTACAGTACTTTCAATAAATGAGGCAGCGCTCCAGTCTTGTTTGCTTTTGCAAATATCTACGACGAAGTTGCGCAACATCTGAGTCCCGTCTTCGGTATGGTACACTTCCGGATGGAATTGTACTCCCCACAAGAGCTCGTTTTGAGCCTGATAGGCTGCAATCGCTACTTTGTCAGTCGAGGCAATGCATTTAAAATTGTCAGGAATTGCGGTGATAGTATCTCCATGGCTCATCCATACTTGTGAATTTTCACGCACATTCTTGAAAAGAGGGTTGTCTTTTTCAAAATGTGCCAAGTGTGCACGTCCATACTCGCGAGTTCCTGCCGGCTCTACACGTCCACCGTTGGTGTAAGCCATGTATTGTGCTCCGTAACATATTCCGAGGATAGGATATTTACCACGGATTTGGGTCAGGTCAATCTTGAAAGCACTCTCATCATAGACAGAAAAAGGACTTCCTGAAAGGATGACACCGATAACCGAAGGATCATCATGGGGAAATTTGTTATACGGCAGAATCTCACAATACGTGTTCATTTCGCGCACCCGGCGTCCGATAAGCTGGGTCGTCTGAGAACCGAAATCAAGAATAATGATCTTTTCTTGCATATTGTTTTAGTCTCTGGGTTTTATGAATAGATTGCAAAAGTAACAAAAAAATTGGATAGTACAGGAATAATGACAAAGAATTGAGTTGCTTCCTTTTCCTTGTGGGTAAAATGTTGCATTTAGGAGAAGTCGGTAGAAGCTGTCTTGGTCTGATGGAAATACAATTTAAAGGCTGATGATTGATTTGGGTTAAATCATCCTTCAACATTTAAAAAAGTTCTCTTAAAATATGAATTTAGAAAACAATTTCTTACTTTTGCAGCGCACTTCGATAAGGACGAGGTAGTGAATTAAACGAGAGTTTATTTCTAAACATTATAGAACCCTTAAAAGTTTAAACAAAATGATTAAAGTAGGTATTAATGGATTCGGACGTATCGGACGTTTCGTATTCCGCGCAGCTCAAACAAGAAACGATATTCAGATTGTAGGTATCAATGACCTCTGCCCGGTTGATTACTTGGCATATATGCTGAAATATGATACAATGCACGGTAAGTTTGATGGTACTATTGAAGCTGACGTTGAAAACAGCAAGCTGATTGTTAACGGAAAAGAAATCCGCGTAACAGCAGAAAGAAATCCGGCTGATTTGAAATGGAACGAAGTTGGTGCTGAATACGTAGTAGAATCTACTGGCTTGTTCTTGACCAAAGAGAAAGCTCAAGCTCACATCGAAGCTGGCGCAAAATATGTTGTAATGTCTGCTCCTTCGAAAGATGATACCCCGATGTTTGTTTGTGGTGTAAACGAAAAAACTTATGTAAAGGGTACTCAATTCGTTTCTAACGCTTCTTGTACAACCAACTGCTTGGCTCCGATTGCCAAGGTATTGAATGATAAATTCGGTATTGTGAATGGTTTGATGACTACTGTTCACTCTACTACTGCTACTCAGAAGACTGTTGACGGCCCGTCTTTGAAAGACTGGAGAGGTGGTCGTGCTGCTTCTGGCAATATCATCCCGTCATCAACCGGTGCTGCAAAGGCTGTAGGTAAGGTTATTCCTGAACTTAACGGTAAATTGACTGGTATCTCTATGCGCGTTCCGACTTTGGATGTTTCAGTTGTTGACTTGACTGTAAACTTGGCTAAGCCTGCATCTAAAGAGGCTATCTGCGCTGCCATGAAAGAAGCTTCTGAAGGTGAATTGAAGGGCGTTTTGGGTTACACTGAAGATGCAGTTGTTTCTTCTGACTTCTTGGGTTGCCCGTTGACTTCAATTTTCGATGCAAACGCTGGTGTTTATTTGACTGACACCTTCGTAAAAGTTGTTTCTTGGTATGACAATGAAATCGGTTATTCTAACAAGGTTCTTGATTTGATTGCTCACATGGCATCTGTAAACTGCTAATTTATTATTCGCAATTTGTTTTTAAATCAGGAGGGGTCGTGTTATAGAGTTGACATGGCCTCTCTTTTTTATATGGAGCGTATGGCAGATATTGATTTGCTAACTATAATAGGACCGACTGCTTCCGGAAAGACGGCGTTGGCTGCAGCTTTGGCATATCGGAAGGGGGCTGAAATTATCAGTGGCGATAGCCGGCAGGTGTATCGTGGAATGGATTTGGGTACTGGGAAAGATCTTGAGGACTATATTTTCGATAGCTTTCAAGTACCGTATCACCTTATTGATATAGTAGCCCCCGGATATAAATATAATGTGTTTGAATATCAGCGTGATTTTCTGTCAGTCTATGAAGGTATTCGCAATCGGGGAAAGCTGCCAATTTTATGTGGTGGTACCGGGATGTATATTGAGTCGGTTCTAAAGGGATATCGCCTTCTTCCTGTCCCAGAAAATCCGGAGCTTCGTGAGCGGTTGGCAGAATATTCTCTTACAGAACTGACAGACATTCTTTCTTCCTATAAAAAGCTCCATAATTCGACGGATGTAGATACGGTAAAGCGCGCGATTCGTGCTATTGAGATTGAAGAGTACTACAGAAATATGCCTGTTAAAGAAAGGGAATTTCCTGAACTGAAGAGTTTGATCATAGGGGTAGATATTGACCGGGAGTCACGTCGGGAGAAAATATCACGTCGTTTGCGTCAACGCTTGGAGGATGGCATGGTAGATGAGGTACGTCATTTGCTGGATCAAGGTGTTTCTCCAGAGGATCTTATGTATTATGGGTTAGAATATAAGTATCTTACCCAATATGTGATTGGAGAGTTGACCTACGAAGAGATGGTGCATGGATTAGAAATTGCAATTCATCAGTTTGCTAAGCGACAAATGACTTGGTTTAGGGGGATGGAACGTCGGGGATTTACAATCCATTGGATTAATGCGGCATTGACGATGGAAGAGAAGCTGGATAAGATAGAAGAGTTGTTACGTTAGTTGAGAATTGAAAGGTCTCCAAAATTAAATCTTTCAATCCTCAACTGATAGTTTATCCGATTTTGCTTATCTTTTTAAGCTTGTCTTCATTGATGATTTTAATTTTTCTCCCGTCTATGATAATTAATTTCTCTGTAGAGAAGTTGGATAGTGTACGGATGGCATTGGATGTAGTCATATTTGACAAGTTGGCCAGGTCTTCTCGGGAGAGGTAGATGCTCAATGTGCATCCATCTTCTTCTACACCGTAGCAGTCCTTTAGAAAGAGAAGAGACTCAGCCAGTCGTCCCCGTATGTGTTTTTGTGTCAAGTTGACGGTGCGTTCGTCTGCGATACCTAAGTCTGTAGCTAACTGATGGATAAAGAACATGGCCAGGCGGTTGTTTTCCATGACCATGTGATTGATGACATCCATCGGGATATGGCAGATGAGTGACGGCTCAAAAGCAGCAGCGGCTGTTACAAAATTTCCTCCAGAAAAGTAGGCACGATAAGCAAAGTATTCTACAGGTTTGATGACTCTGATTATTTGGCTGCGTCCACCAACACCATCTTTGTAGATTTTGACTTTGCCGTTAAGTAGACACAGCATGTGAGTAGGAGTTTCTCCTTCACAATAGATCGTCTCATTCTTTTTGTATTTTTGGATGGTGAAGTTCTGCCTCAAAGTGACGCGTTCTTCATCAGTGAGAAGCGTCCATATATCAGCAATACTTTCAATGATTTCTGCTTCTGTGATATCTTTTTTAGCCATATCTGTGTTACAAAACTATGTTATAGGGCACAAAAATAGCAAAAACTTTAGCTTCTCAATCTTTCTAAACGACAAGAAAAAGTGTTCCATTCTCTATTTATAGATAAATTAACGTAAATTCTGACTTATAGGAGTGTCACCTTCAGTCTTTTCTATATTTTTGCTACTACATGAGGCTTTTATAAGCTTTAAGTGACACAAATGTCTCTTTAAATTGGTCGAAAAGTGCGACGCTTGCTACATATTTGTTGGCTCCTGTGGTTCGTAATTGTTCCGTTAAGAGGGCAAACGACCTTACAACCTCAACTGGGTGAGCCTTTGACGGGCGACTCCATCATTCATAATGTGGTGGCGTCCGCCGATTGGTATGCACGCATTGTGGGAGACTATCGGGCAGACCTCTATGTAAAAGGGCATTTCAAGGCATATCGTCGTAATATACTTTTACGGGTTGTCCCTTCCATGTTCCGGTTTGATAAGGGGGTAAAAGATTATATCATAGAATCAAAGAATGAAGTACATTATTCTGCTCCCGATATCTATGATGTTAAAGTACAGGCACTGACCGGAACATTTCGCCGTAATAATGGAGAAGTGGGTAACGCCATGAAGTATTTTAATATGAATATCTATTCCAATGATTTGTTGCCTGACAAACTGATTTCCCCTTTTACTTCAAATGGACACCGTTACTACTACTATATTCTTGATTCGATTTTTACGGAGCGCACTCCTGTGGAATATAAAGTACTCCTTGTTCCTCGTTATAAAAGCAATCAGTTGGTAAATGGCTATGTTACGGTGCGTGACCGTAGCTGGACTGTATCCGAAGGCTATATGGCTGGACAAGTCGATCAGGTCAAGTTTAAGGTTCGCGTCAAAATGGGGGCGGAAGGTAGTGAGATGTATCTTCCTCAGCGGATAGATGTCAAAATGCTTTTCAACTTTATCGGCAATAAAATAGGTGCCGACTATACGGCTTTATATACCTATAAGGACATAAAGCTTTCCGGTTCGTTACCTGAAACATTGCCTCGTAAACGTGACTACAATTTGTCAGACCTATATCGTTTGAGTGTGAATACGGATACGACTAACACGCATATTGCTAATATGGATACCTTGCGTCCGATTCCTTTGACTGGCATTGAGAAGCGTTTATATGACGTATTTGCTGAGCGCGAAGAATATCGGCGTAATACTCCTCCCGAGCCAAAGTCGAAAAGTCGGGTGTTTTGGGGGGAAGTAGGAGATATGTTGATTAGCGATTATACCTTCCGTTTCAATGATTTGACGAGTGTGAAGTTCTATCCGTTACTGAATCCTTTGCAACTTCGCTATAGCCATTCGAACGGAGTGTCTTATGTACAGCGGTTCAAATACAATCAGTATTATGCGAATGGGCGAAGCCTGTATGTGTCGCCGCGTATTGGCTACTATTTTCGGCATAAGGAATTTTATTGGCGGTGTGATGCAGACTTTACCTACTATCCGGAGAAACTGGGGCGTATAACCCTACACATGGGTAATGGAAACCGGATCTACAGCAACGAAGTAGTGGACCGGCTGGATTTACCTTCGGACAGCGTGCTGGATTTTAACAAGCTGAAACTTGATTACTTTAAGGATTTGTATGTACAGCTCAGTAATGACATTGAAATAACCAATGGGTTACTGCTAAGTGTCGGCTTGTCTTATCACCGTCGTACTTTGGTTGACAAAGTCAATTTGTACAATCCCGACTTACAACAATATTTGTCAGGTAAACTTCGTGACACGTATTCAAGTTTTGCCCCTCGTATTCGTGTGGAGTGGACTCCTGGACAGTATTACTATATGGATGGACATAGAAAGGTCAATTTATATTCTCATTACCCGACGTTTTCAGTCGATTGGGAACGAGGTATACAGGGCGTATTCGGTAGTAGTGGAAAGTATGAGCGTATAGAGTTGGATATGCAGCAGAAATTCCGTTTCGGAGGCATTCGATATCTTTCTTACCGAGTCGGATGTGGGGCATTTACGGATCAGGAAGATATGTATTTTGTAGACTTCTTTAATCTGCGTAGAAACAATCTCCCGGACGATTGGAATGATGATTTGGGGGGAACTTTTCAGCTGCTTGATTCTCGTTGGTATAACTGGTCTAATAAGTATGTACGCGGACACGTGTCCTACGAGACTCCTTTTCTCGTATTTCGTCATTTGAGGAAATATGTAAATCTTATTGAATCGGAGAGACTTTATGGTGGAGTCTTACTTATGCCACGCTTGTTGCCTTATATTGAGGTGGGTTATGGCATTGGAACCCATATTTTTGATTGTGCGGCATTCGTTAGTTTTGTCAATGGAAAATACGAATCATTCGGCTGTAAATTTGCTTTTGAATTATTTCGCTGATTGATTACTCCAGTTAGCATATGTATACTCTTATTGGGTGTTAATTTGTATATTTCTATCCAAATGGTCGTTTTTTCGAAAATAAATCCAGTCCTTTTCTTTTTTTTATATGAAAATTGTTACTTTTGAACACTCCTACATGACGGGAGAAAAATAATATTGATTTACGAAAATGAATTCGAGAACCTTAAAATATAAGCTATGAGTTATTTGAGATTTGACAAGACTCTGATGACCAATTTGGAGGAATCTTTGCCCAGAGAGATATTGCGGACCAATCGTTCGGGTGCGTATCATTGCTCGACGATTGTGGATTGTAATACGCGCAAGTATCACGGTCTGCTGGTAATACCGGTTCCTGAATTGGATGATGAAAACCATGTCCTGCTATCATCTCTTGATGAAACGGTGGTACAGCATGGTGCAGAGTTCAATCTTGGGCTTCATAAATACCAAGGAAACAATTTCAGTCCTAAAGGACATAAGTACATTCGGGAGTTTGACTGCGAAAAAGTGCCGACAACGTTTTACCGCGTTGGTGGCGTTGTGTTGAAGAAAGAGAAGGTGTTCGTTCATCATGAGAATCGCATTCTGATTCGCTATACATTGGTTGATGCCCATTCAGACACAATATTACGGCTTCGGCCATTTTTGGCTTTCCGCAGTGTACGGCAGTTTACTCACGAAAATGCACAAGCCAGTCGCGATTATCAGCAGGTAGAGAATGGCATTAAAACATGCATGTATCCGGGATATCCGGAATTACACATGCAGTTTAGCAAACCTGTGGACTATCACTTTGATCCCAACTGGTATAAGAATATAGAATATCCCAAAGAGCAGGAGAGAGGTTATGCAGCAAATGAAGACCTCTACGTTCCCGGTTATTTTGAGATGCCTATAAAGAAAGGAGAGAGCATTATATTCTCCGGTGGAATTGCTCCGGCTGATATAGCAACTCTTGGAACCGTTTTCCAAACAGAGGTAGACAAACGTATTCCGCGCGACAGTTTTCTCCATTGCTTATATAACTCTGCCCACCAGTTCCATAACCGTCAGGGTGACAAACGTTATATTTTGGCTGGATATCCCTGGTTCAAATGTCGTGCTCGCGACATGTTTGTTTCTTTGCCGGGCTTGACATTGGCAATTGAAGAAAATTCAGTGTTTGATGAAATCATGAACACGGCCCGTGAAGCTATTTACGAGTATATTGAGGATCGTCCGTCGACCTGCAAAATCAGTGAGATGGAACAGCCAGACGTGTTGTTATGGGCTATTTGGGCGTTGCAGCAATATGCTAAAATGCTTTCGCGTGAACAATGCCGGGACAAGTACGGTAAATTGATAGAAGACATTATAGAATATATCCGGAATGGCAAACATGTCAATCTGTTCCTGCATGATAACGGGCTTCTATATACGAATGGTATCGAACGACCGGTGACTTGGATGAATTCCACTGTCAACGGACGTCCTGTAATTCCACGTACAGGTTATATAGTAGAAATAAATGCTTTGTGGTATAACGCCTTAAAATTCACGGCAGACCTGGTGCGTGAAGGTGGTAATCCGACCTATGCCGATACGCTGGATGCATTGGCAGCTACGGCTGGAAACTCGTTTGTTGAAGTGTTCCTGAATGAACACGGGTATTTGTTTGACTATGTTGACGGGACGATGATGGACTGGAGTGTACGCCCGAACATGATTTTCCCGGTAGCCTTCGATTACTCTCCTTTGTCACTTCCACAGAAAAAAGGAATTTTGGATATTGTCACTCGCGAATTGCTTACTCCTAAAGGACTACGTTCTCTGAGTCCTAAGAGTGGAGGTTATAATCCTAACTATGTGGGACCACAGACACAACGTGATTATGCTTACCATCAAGGTACAGCTTGGCCCTGGTTGGAAGGTTTCTATCTGGAAGCTTACATGAAGATACATAAGATGAGCGCCATCTCCTTTATAGAACGACAACTCATAGCCTATGAGGATGAGATGAACCTTCATTGTATTGGTACAATACCCGAATTATTTGACGGGAATCCTCCTTTTAAAGGTCGAGGCGCTGTGTCTTTTGCCATGAATGTGGCTGAACTGTTGCGTATCCTCAAGCTGTTGACTAAATATAACCAAATGTATAACGAATCATTAAAGGAGGAATAGAACTATGAAAGTATTAATGTTTGGTTGGGAATTTCCTCCTCACATCCTTGGAGGACTGGGTACAGCAAGTTATGGTCTGACAAAGGGACTGGCCCAACAATCTGACATGGAAATCACCTTCTGCATCCCTAAACCGTGGGGTGATGAAGATCAAAGCTTTTTACGTATCATAGGTATGAACAGTGTCCCTATTGTATGGCGTGATGTACAATGGGACTATGTAAAAGGCCGTGTAGGTTCCTATATGGATCCGCAGTTGTATTATGATTTGCGAGACCATATTTATGCCGACTTCAATTATATGAACACCAACGATTTGGGTTGTTTGGAGTTCTCCGGACGCTACCCGGATAATTTGCACGAGGAGATTAATAACTATTCCATCGTGGCAGGTGTTGTGGCACGTCAACAGCAGTTTGATATCATTCACTCGCACGATTGGCTGACTTATCCGGCAGGTATTCATGCCAAGCAGGTATCGGGGAAGCCTCTTGTTATCCATGTACATGCGACTGATTTCGACCGAAGCCGTGGTAATGTGAATCCGACTGTATATGCCATTGAGAAGAATGGTATGGATCATGCAGACCACATTATGTGTGTGAGCGAACTGACGCGACAGACTGTTATCAATAAATACTTCCAGGATCCGCGTAAAGTATCTACCGTACATAATGCAGTTTCTCCTTTGTCGGATGAAATCCAGGCCATTGTTCCGCAGAAGTTCCCACATGAGAAGCTGGTGACTTTCCTGGGCCGTATCACGATGCAGAAGGGACCGGAATATTTTGTGGAGGCAGCGAACATGGTTCTTCAGCGTACACATAATATTCGTTTTGTTATGGCGGGTAGCGGAGACATGATGAATGCCATGATACAGCTGGTAGCTGAACGTGGCATTGCGGATCGTTTCCACTTCCCGGGCTTCCAGAAGGGGAAACAGGTTTATGAATGTCTGAAGGCAAGCGATGTGTATATAATGCCTTCCGTATCGGAGCCATTTGGTATCTCACCGTTGGAAGCCATGCAATGTGGTGTGCCCTCAATCATCTCCAAGCAGTCGGGTTGTGCTGAGATTCTTGATAAGTGTATAAAAGTGGACTATTGGGATATTCATGCCATGGCAGATGCCATTTATTCACTTTGTACCAACCAGTCACTCTATGAATATCTTAAGGACGAAGGGAAGAAAGAAGTCGATGCCATTACTTGGGAGAAAGTGGGAGTGAAGATTCGTGGAATCTACGAACAAGTGATAAGAAATAGCTGACAACACATATCAAAAACACACGAAGATTATGAAAACAATTTGCCTTTATTTCGAAATACATCAGATTATCCATTTAAAACGGTACCGTTTTTTTAATATTGGTACCGACCATTATTACTACGATGATTATGAAAACGAACGTTCCATTACAGAAGTAGCTGAACGTTCTTACATCCCGGCCTTGAAGACGCTCATTGAGATGGCGCGTGAGCACGGCGACTATTTCAAGGTTGCAATTTCAATTTCCGGTGTAGCTTTGGAACAATTGGAAATTCATGCGCCCATGGTCATCGAACTTTTGCACCAACTCAACGGGACTGGATGCTGTGAATTCCTGGCGGAGCCTTATTCGCATGGTTTGTCTTCACTGGCTAATGAAGAGTGTTTCCGGGCTGATTTGGAACGTATGCGCAAGAAAGTGCGTCAGCTTTTCGGACAGACGCCTAAAGTATGCCGCAATTCCAGCTTGATTTATTCGGATGAGATTGGTGCTATTGTTGCCGATATGGGATTCAAGGGCATGTTGACAGAAGGAGCTCGTCATATTTTGGGTTGGAAGAGTCCTCACTATCTCTATCACTGCAATATGAATCCGAATCTGAAACTTCTGTTGCGTGATTATAAACTTTCAGATGATATCAGCCTGCGTTTCTCTAATTCCGAGTGGAATGAGTATCCGTTGTTTGCAGATACTTATATGAACTGGATTGAAGCACTGCCCGAAGAAGAACAAGTCATCAATATCTTTATGGAACTGTGCGCTTTGGGCATCTACCAGCCGTTGTCATCAAATATACTTGATTTTATCAAGGCGCTTCCGGCAGTGGCTAAAGAGCGGGGCATTACCTTCTCGACACCGACAGAACTTTGCACCAAGTTGCACTCTGTAGCTCCTCTTGATGTCGCTTATCCGATGTCTTGGGTGGATGAAGAGCGTGATATCAGTTGCTGGCTGGGTAATGTCATGCAACGTGAAGCTTTCAACAAATTGTACAGTGTAGCAGAACGGGTACATTTGTGCGATGACCGTCGCATTAAGCAGGACTGGGATTATCTGCAAGCAAGTAACAACTTCCGCTTTATGACAACCAAGCATACGGGCTTGACGATGAACCGTGGTATTTATGATTCTCCCTATGATGCATTTACTAACTACATGAATATTCTGGGTGACTTTATCCGTCGCGTCAATGCTCTCTATCCGGCTGATATGGATAACGAGGAACTCAATGCTCTGTTGACAACCATCCGTAACCAAGATGAAGAAATCTCAGCATTGAAGAAGGAGGTAGAGAATTTGCAGATGAAGCTGACTAAGGCTGAACAGCCGGTCCCGTCAACTGAAGAGACGGCTGAAAAACCGGCAGCTAAAAAGCCGCGCAAAGCTTCCACTCGGAAGACTACTACGAAAAAGGACTAGATAGAGGTTAGCCGTCTTTTCTGATGACAACCTGTAAGGACAGATACTTAACTATGAACTTCGGGGGCGGGCCATGGTGTCCGCCTCTGTTATTTATACGTTGTCCCTCATGAAGTCGGCTCCAATCTTTTATTCTTCTTTCAAAAAGTTCTACTTTTGTAACATCAATTCATCAAAATACAAATCATTATGACAAAGAAAATCCTTTTGTTAGGCTCTGGAGAGCTGGGTAAAGAGTTTGTGATTGCAGCTCAACGGCTCGGCCAGTACGTCATTGCCTGTGATTCCTATGCCGGTGCACCCGCCATGCAAGTGGCCGATGAGTGTGAAGTCTTTGATATGCTCGATGGTGACAGCCTCATGGAAGTAGTCAACAGACATAAACCGGATATCATTGTTCCTGAAATTGAAGCGATACGTACAGAACGTCTTTATGATTGTGAAAAGGAAGGCATACAGGTGGTTCCCAGTGCCCGCGCTGTCAACTTTACCATGAACCGTAAGGCAATCCGTGACCTTGCAGCCCAGGAATTAGGACTACGTACTGCCCGTTATTTTTACGCGAAGAGTCTCGAAGAATTGAGTGAGGCTGCCGCCAAGATCGGATTCCCGTGTGTCGTAAAACCATTGATGTCTTCATCTGGTAAAGGACAATCCATAGTGAAGAGTGCGGATGAACTTGAACATGCATGGGAATATGGTTGTAATGGAAGCCGTGGCGACATCAAGGAACTTATTATTGAAGAGTTTATCCGTTTTGATAGCGAAATCACTTTGCTTACTGTGACCCAACGCGAGGGACGCACGCTTTTCTGTGCCCCCATCGGGCACGTCCAAAAGGGAGGGGACTATCGGGAGAGTTTCCAACCGGCACCCATCTCATCTGAGCATCTGAAAGAAGCTGAAGAGATGGCAGAAAAAGTGACCCGTGCCTTAGGAGGCGCCGGTTTGTGGGGCGTGGAATTTTTCCTGAGTCATGACAAGGGCGTCTATTTCTCTGAATTATCGCCGCGACCACACGACACAGGAATGGTTACGCTCGCCGGTACACAAAATCTGAATGAATTTGAATTGCATTGTCGTGCCGTACTGGGATTGCCTATTCCGGCGATAACTCAAGAACGTATGGGAGCAAGTGCTGTTATCCTGTCGCCGATAGCTTCAAAAGAGAAACCGCGTTATGAAGGAGAGGCTGATGCTTTGTCAGAACCCTGTACGGACTTACGTATCTTCGGTAAGCCGTACACCAAGCTTAATCGCCGTATGGGAGTGGCACTTTGTTATGCTCCCCTTGGAAGCAATCTGACTGATTTGCGGGAGAAATGTAAGGCGACAGCCGCAAAGGTGAAAGTATTCTGATAAATTATACGGCTTATCAGGCAGCATCTGCATGACAGACGTATGAATTCTGGAACTGTACGAGTGACATAAGTAAGATATATGGATACTTGTGTCACTCGTTTTGCTGAAGACGTAGTGGGCGTCGATTTCAAGCGAAAAACAAGATATTGGCAGAAAGCTTGGATTTGGCTGATTCTGCTTGACAGGGTTATCCGAATAGTCTATTTCTGCTAGCAGGTAATAGGAAAACTCCGGACAAAGTGCAAATAAAGTATTAATTTATATTAGTTATTGCCTTCTTTTTGGATGTGTTATTTCAGAAAACTTAATAATTTATAGCCATAAAAAGTCGAAATCGTAGGGACGAATTTGATGATTCCCCGGCACGGAATTAAAAAATGCGACGACGAATGGATGAGTTTTTGCCTGTATAATGCCAAAAATGATATCAGGAAGAGGCAAAAAAGGGAGAGCGAAGATGGTCTGGGTGGGTTTTCTCTTCTAGAAGCTGCGTGGACTATGAATCCTGAAAACTGATAAAATGATATCCTCAAGCGGGCAGGTGTGTCGCCAATGTACCTCTGTCAACTCAAAGCTGACTACAGGAGCTGGAAAGGGAAATTATAACTTTCAATATGTAGATAGGCACTCAAGTAAAGAGCCCTGCTTTACTCACCAATTCGTTCCTAGGCACGTGGACGGAATGTTAGTAACATCCCATTTGACATTTTGCTATTTCTTCATCAGGTACAGGAATATATCTTGAGTTTTTTATCCTCCGTTTCATTTCTTGTCATGTTATTGTAAAACATGGACACTCGGGTTCATGAGAGAAATAGGGAGGGGAAGAAGAGAAAACACGATACAAGTGTCGAATCGTGGAGGGAATATCCTTTTATATGTTAAAAGCGAAAGAAAAACTAGCTTTAATACGTGGAAAAACTTAGGATATATTAATAGATAAAAGTCACTAAAATAATAAGGTATATAGCAAAGTGTTAGTTGAATATACTTTATTCATGTCCTAAAGGTAAGTATATATAGCAAGTGGAAAAATGAAAGTTAAGGGCATATACTTCATGTTTATTTTTTCTAAAAATGGTTTGCTTAAGGTAGCTTTATGGGAGAAATTTTTTCTATCTTTGAACTCGATAACGAAAAATTGATTCATTAATAATAAAAGATTGCTTATGTCACAACTAGTAGGACATATTTCGCAAGTTATCGGTCCGGTAATCGATGTCCTTTTTGAAGGAAAAGACGTGGATGCCGAATTGCGTCTCCCACGCATTCATGATGCTTTGGAGATTAAGCGTCCCGATGGTCGTATCTTGGTGGTTGAAGTACAACAACACATCGGAGAAGACACGGTGCGTACTGTCGCAATGGACCGTACCGACGGCTTGCGAAGAGGTATGGAGGTTGTCCCCACAGGACAGCCTATTACAATGCCGGTGGGTGAGCAGGTGAAAGGACGTATGATGAACGTCACCGGTGACCCTATCGACGGTATGAAAGAGCTGGATCGTCATGGTGCTTATCCTATTCACCGCGAGCCTCCTAAGTTTGAAGAGCTGTCAACGAGCCGTGAAGTGCTCTACACAGGTATCAAAGTCATCGATCTTCTTGAACCTTATGCAAAAGGTGGTAAGATTGGTCTGTTCGGAGGTGCCGGCGTGGGTAAGACGGTACTTATTATGGAGCTCATCAACAACATTGCCAAAGGACATAACGGTTTCTCAGTGTTTGCCGGTGTCGGTGAACGTACCCGTGAAGGTAACGACTTGTTGCGGGAAATGATTGAGTCAGGCGTTATCCGCTATGGTAAGGAGTTCGAAGAAGGAATGGAACGTGGCGAGTGGGATCTTTCGAAGGTAGATTATTCGGAGGTGAACAAGTCACAGGCAACATTGGTGTATGGCCAGATGAATGAGCCCCCCGGTGCACGTTCCTCTGTGGCTCTGTCCGGACTGACCATCGCCGAATCTTTCCGTGATCAAGGTGGAAAGGATGGCAAGTCCAGTGATATCCTCCTCTTTATTGATAATATCTTCCGTTTCACTCAGGCCGGTTCTGAGGTGTCGGCTTTGTTGGGTCGTATGCCTTCCGCCGTGGGTTACCAACCGACTTTGGCTACAGAAATGGGACAGATGCAGGAGCGTATCACTTCTACAAAGAATGGTTCTATCACATCTGTGCAGGCTGTGTATGTGCCTGCCGACGACTTGACAGACCCTGCTCCGGCCACAACATTTACCCACTTGGATGCAACCACTGTGTTAAGCCGTAAGATTACAGAATTGGGAATTTATCCGGCTGTAGATCCGTTGGAATCAACTTCCCGTATTCTTGACCCGCTTGTAGTCGGAAATGAGCATTACGAAACTGCACAACGTGTAAAGCAAATTTTGCAGCGTAACAAGGAACTTCAGGATATCATCTCTATTTTGGGTATGGATGAATTGTCTGAAGAAGACCGCATCACGGTTAACCGCGCTCGTCGTGTACAACGTTTCCTGTCGCAACCGTTTACTGTGGCTGAGAAATTTACGGGCGTTCCAGGTGTAATGGTGCCTATTGCCGATACAATCAAGGGATTCAAGATGATTCTTGATGGTGAAGTTGACCACTTGCCTGAACAGGCATTCTTGAATGTCGGTACAATTGAGGATGCTATTGAGAAAGGAAACCGTCTGTTGGCTGCTGCCAAGCAAAGTAATGACTGATTATGGAAACGAAAAACTTGCATTTAGTGATTGTTTCGCCTGAAAAGACATTGTTCAAAGGTGAAGTTACTGATGTGACATTGCCGGGCTCACAAGGAATATTTATGGTATTGCCCAAGCATGCTCCTCTGATTTCGTCGCTTGAGAAAGGTACGCTCACTTATACTACAGCGGAAGGCGAACAGTCACTGGAAATTACAGGAGGTTTCGTGGAAGTAAGGAAAAATGAGGTGTCAGTTTGTGTAGAACAATAATCGGCGAGTGCTATGTTGTCAAAAGTAAAAAGAATATTTATCATTTCTTTGACTTTGCTGATGCTGGCATTCGGATGGGGTGGAGCCATGATATTCCATCATTTCTTTGAGGAATCCTATTCGCCCTATTATCCGCTGATTCCCTTGTTCTTTTATGTGTTCGGACTTATTTTTATCTATTTGTTCGAATATATGCACAAGCACATGCCTGACAAATCTTTGATGGTATATGTCATTAATAAGGGAGCCAAACTACTTATTGGACTGGTGTTCATGGTGCTTTATGGAATGTTTATTGGCATTCACACGAAAGCTTACTTATGGACATTCCTTATCTATTATGTCATATATCTGATATTTGAAAGTTGTTTTTTCCTCCGTTTTGAGATGGAAATGAAAAAAGTGAATAAGAAACAATGAAACTATTACGCCATTTTGGACTATTTCTGTTAGCCTGTCTCCTGGGTGTCATGCCATTGCATGCTGCAGGAGAGGAGGTAGCCGGAGAAAAAAGTACGGTAGACGTACAGGAAATCGTCTTTGGTCACATTCGTGATGCCTATGAGTGGCATTTGTTTACTTTGGGCGAAAAGCATGTGTCCATTCCTCTTCCTGTGATTGTCTACAGTCAGACCACAGGATGGCATGCCTTTTCATCTTCAAGGTTAGGACACGGAGCTGAATATGAAGGTTTCCATATAGCGTCTGAAGGTAGCTATGCCGGTAAGGTCGTTGAGACTACTCCTGACGGGCAGGAAGTCCGTCCATTGGATATATCAATTACCAAGACTGCTTTGTCTTTGATGATTAACAGCTTGTTGCTGGTTCTTATCATGGTCGGCGTTGCGCGTTGGTACAAGAACCGCAAACCCAGTTCCGAAGCCCCCAAAGGTTTCGTAGGCTTCATGGAAATGTTTGTGATGATGATTCATGACGATGTGATTGTGAGTTGTGTAGGAAAGGATTACAAGCGTTTTGCTCCTTATCTGCTCACAGCCTTCTTCTTTATCTTCATCAACAATCTTATGGGACTGGTGCCGATTTTTCCGGGCGGCGGCAATGTAACAGGCAATATTGCCATTACCTTGTTCCTGGCCTTGATGACCTTCCTGGCTGTAAATATCTTCGGAACAAAGGAATATTGGAAAGAGATATTCTGGCCTGATGTTCCCACGTGGCTGAAAGTGCCTGTTCCCTTCATGCCTGTTATCGAGTTGTTCGGTGTCTTTACAAAACCTTTTGCATTGACAGTCCGTCTGTTTGCTAACATCATGGCCGGTCATGCCATCATCCTGTCATTGGTGTCCATCATCTTTATCACTGCATCTTTGGGTGCCGTGTTAAGTACTTCGATGACCATTGTATCTGTGCTGTTCTCCATCTTTATGTCTTGCCTGGAGATATTGGTTGCCTTCATTCAAGCTTATGTCTTTACGATGTTGTCAGCCGTATTTATCGGTCTTTCAAGAGTACGTCATGAAGAACATGCCTGATTAAATCATTTAAAGCATTAGAGAAATAAAACTTAGTAATAAACTTAAAAACTGAAAATTATGTTGTCTTTAATTATGTTGCAAGCTGCAGCTGCAGGTCTTTCACAATTGGGTGCCGCAATCGGCGCAGGTTTAGCTGCTATTGGTGCTGGTATTGGTATTGGTAAAATCGGTGGTTCTGCCATGGAAGCCATCGGTCGCCAACCGGAAGCAGCCGGCGACATCCGTATGAATATGATTATTATTGGTGCCTTGATTGAAGGTGTAGCATTGTTTGCCGTTATCATCTGTCTGTTGGCTCTCTACGCATAACTCTAAACGAGGCTTAGTTTATGGAACTACTTACACCGGATTTCGGTACGTTCTTTTGGATGCTGGTGTCCTTCATCATCGTCTTTGTCATATTGGCTAAATTCGGCTTTCCCGCATTGGTCAATATGGTAAATGAGCGTAAGCAATACATTGACGATTCGTTGAAGTCGGCACGTGAAGCCAATGAGAAACTATCGCATATCAAAGAAGAAAGTGAATCCATTTTGGTTGAAGCCCGCAAAGAGCAAGCACGTATCCTGAAGGAAGCCATGGACACTCGTACGCAAATCGTCAACGAAGCGCGTGACAAGGCCAAGGCTGAAGGAGGGCGTTTGTTGGAAGAAGCGCGTAAACAAATCCAGAAAGAAAAAGATGATGCCATCCGCGATATCCGTAAACAGGTGGCAGAGTTGTCGGTAGAAGTTGCTCAAAAGGTTCTTCGTAAACAACTCTCGAGCGAGGTGGAACAAAATGGAATGATCGAACGCATGCTCGATGAAGTTTCCGATTCTAAAAAGTAATGAGCTATGAACATAGGAGTAATCTCAAACCGCTATGCAAAAGCATTGTATCAGTATGCCGCTGAAGGTCAATGTGAGAAACAAGTCTATCGTGAAATGATGACTTTGGCTGACAGCTATCTGCAAGTACCCGCTTTGCGTAAGGCGCTGGATAATCCTTTGCTTTCGGTGGCTGAAAAGACTGATTTGCTTTGCAATGCTTGTGGAGGCAAAGTCAGTCCGCAGACCAAGCGTTTTTTCATGTTGGTCCTTACAGAGCACCGTGAGAAGTTCATGCAGTTCATGGCTGTTGCTTACATAGACCTTTATCGCAAGAAACACAACATCCTTATCGGACGGTTGATTACGGCGATACCGGTCAGTAAAGAAATCGAAGACCGCATGAGAGCCATGATTGTAAAAGGTACTCAAGCAACTGTCGAATTTGAGACACAGGTGGAGCCTTCCATCGAAGGTGGATTCATCCTTGATGTAGACTTCAACAGACTGGATGCCAGTGTGGCTACACAGTTCAAACGTGTTCATCGGCAGTTTATGGAGAAGAATAGAAGAATTGTATAATTAAACAAGTAAACATGTCTGAAAATATAAAACCCAGCGAAGTCTCCAGTGTCTTGCTTGAGCAGTTGAAAGGCATTGATACCAGCCTTCGGTTTGAGGAGGTGGGTACGGTGCTTCAGGTAAGCGATGGCGTAGTCCGTATCTATGGACTTCGTAACGCCGAGGCTGAAGAACTACTTGAGTTTGAAAATGGAGTAAAAGCCATCGTGATGAACTTGGAGGAGGACAATGTGGGCGCCGTGTTGCTCGGACCGACTGATAAGATTAAGGAAGGTATGGTTGTGAAGCGTACCGGACGTATTTCTTCCATTCTGGTTAGCGAGAACATGTTGGGCCGCGTTGTGAATCCTTTGGGCGAACCCCTTGATGGCGAGGGTGAGATTGGTGGCGAGATGATTGAAATGCCGCTTGAGCGTAAATCGCCGGGTGTCATTTATCGTCAGCCTGTAACTGAACCCTTGCAGACTGGCTTGAAAGCAGTAGACTCCATGATTCCTATTGGTCGTGGGCAGCGTGAGCTTATCATTGGCGACCGTCAGACGGGAAAAACGTCTATTGCAATTGACACGATCATCAACCAACGTGCCAACTATGAAGCCGGGAAACCTGTTTATTGCATCTATGTGGCAGTAGGTCAAAAAGGCTCCACCGTGGCCAATATTGTAAACGTTTTGCGCGAAAAAGGCGCCATGCCTTATACAGTGGTGGTTTCGGCTACAGCTGCTGACCCTGCTGCATTGCAGTATTTTGCACCCTTTGCCGGTGCCGCCATCGGTGAATATTTCCGTGATACAGGCCGACACGCATTGGTTGTCTACGATGACTTGTCCAAACAAGCGGTTGCCTATCGTGAAGTTTCATTGATTCTGCGTCGTCCCTCCGGACGTGAAGCTTATCCGGGAGATATCTTCTACCTGCACTCCCGTCTGTTGGAGCGTGCTGCGAAAGTAATCCAACAGCAGGAAGTGGCAGAACAGATGAACGACCTTCCGGCAAGTTTGAAGGGACGTGTCAAGGGAGGCGGTTCACTAACCGCATTGCCTATTATCGAAACACAGGCAGGAGACGTCTCGGCATATATCCCGACTAACGTCATCTCTATTACCGATGGTCAGATATTCTTGGAGACTGACTTGTTCAACCAAGGTTTCCGTCCTGCGATCAATGCCGGTATATCTGTATCTCGTGTGGGTGGTAGTGCTCAGATCAAAGCAATGAAGAAAGTAGCCGGAACCTTGAAAATAGACCAGGCTCAGTATCGTGAATTGGAAGCATTCTCCAAATTCAGTAGTGATGTCGATCCGGTAACAGCAATGGCACTCGATCGTGGACGTAAGAATAATCAATTGCTTATTCAGCCTCAGTATTCACCGATGCCAGTGTCTGAACAGATTGCCATCCTTTACTGCGGAACGAAGGGGCTGATGAAGGATATTGAGGTGAGTCAGGTTCATGAATTCCAGGATGCCTTTCTGGAGAATTTGCGGGCAGCCCACCAGAAAGATGTGCTGGATGTGCTTGCAACAGGTGTAATAAATGATGATGTAACCAAGATTATCACAGACGTTGCAGCAGCCATTTGTCTGAAATTAAAACGATAAGTTATGGCTTCACTGAAAGAGATAAAAGGAAGAATAGGATCAGTGCAGAGTACGTTGAAGATAACATCTGCAATGAAGCTTGTCGCGTCGACCAAACTGCGACGGGCACAGACTGCTATTGAGAATATGCTTCCTTACGACCGACAGCTGAGCACCATCCTGCATAACTTCCTGGCAAGTGGCGTGACGGTGGAATCTCCTTTCACCGAAGAACGTCCTGTCGAACGTGTGGCAGTGGTGGTGGTAGCGTCGAATTCCAGTCTCTGTGGCGGATTTAACAGCAATATTATCCGCAAAGCTGACAGTGTGCTGGCTGATTACGTGCATAAGCTGGGGAAAGACCGGCTGCTGGTATTTCCTGTCGGACGTAAGGTTGCTCAGGCACTGGGTAAACGTTTTGATTTGAGCGAAGATTTCAAGATGATTGGTGATAAGCCGGCTTATAAACAAGCCTCGGAGTTGGCCGAACACCTGATGAATCTTTTTCTTCAAAAAGAAATAGACAGGGTTGAGCTTATCTATACGCATTATAAATCAACTTCTACACAAATCGTGACCCATGAAACGTTTCTTCCATTAGCTCTCAATTCCGGTAGTGAAGGGGAGGAGAGTGCTTCGGCTCAAGATTATATTGTTGAGCCTTCTCCGGAAGAACTGGTTGCACGATTGCTGCCTAAGACTTTGAGAATGAAGATTTATACAATCTTGTTGGATTCAAATGCTTCAGAGCATGCAGCGCGTACAGTGGCAATGCAACAGGCTACCGATAATGCAAACGAGTTGTTACAAGAGCTTAATCTGATGTATAATAAGGGACGTCAGCAAGCTATTACCAGCGAATTGCTTGACATTATTGGTGGTTCAATGAACTAAGGTATAAAAGCAGGAATATCGAATTGAAGGTGATTTCATGGTTGAAATCAGGCTGCAATTCATATTCCTGCTTTTATTGTGTATCTCTTTTTCCGTCAAAAGATGTGTTAGAGTAGGGGGACAAGGTTCTAGACTTTAAAATCCTGAAACATACGGGTGCTCAAATACTTCTCTGCACGATCGGGAAATACGACAACGATATTGCCGCGGTCAATCCTCTCAGCAGTACGCATGGCAGCCAGCATGGCTGCGCCACTACTCATTCCTGCAAATATTCCTTCACTGATAATAATGCGGCGTGCTGTGGCTATCGCTTCTTCACTTTCAATCATTTCCTGAATATCAATCTTTGAAGGGTCATAAATGGCAGGAACAATTGCTTCTTCCATGTTCTTCAGCCCTTGGATATAGTGTCCCTTTACCGGATGGGCGCACACAGTCTGAATATCTGGTTTCATCATTTTCAGGAAGCGGGAGAGTCCCATGATGGTACCTGAAGTTCCCAATGCGCATACCAGATAATCGATTTGTCCGTTCATCTGTTGCCAGATCTCTAAGGCAGTGCTTTCATAATGCGCCTGATAGTTGCATGCATTGGAGAATTGGTCAGGCATAAAATATTTATCCGGTTGTTCCTGTACCAATCGTCGTGCCATGCGGATGGCTCCATCGGTGCCTTCTTCAGCCGGTGTAAGGCGGACTGTGGCACCATAAGCACGAATAATCTGTCTCCGTTCGACAGAAACTGCACTACTCATGACTATTTCTACGGGATATCCTTTTATGACACCTATGATAGCCAAGCCGATACCGGTGTTGCCCGAAGTCGGTTCAATAATTGTTTTCCCTGGAGTGAGCAGTCCATTGCGCTCTGCATCTTCAATCATTTTCAGAGCAATCCGGTCCTTGATACTCCCTGTAGGATTAAATCCTTCCAACTTAGCAAATATCGAGACATTTGGATTGGGTGAAAGCCTATTGATGCGTACCATCGGAGTTTGTCCGATAGTTTCCAGAATGTTGTTGTAATACATCTCGTCAGTTCGTTGTAAAATTTGTATTTAGCATACATTTATAGTCTCATAAATGCATGAGTCTTTTTCTCTCTTTTGAATGTTTACAGTCAATTGTCCACCACGATAGTTCCCAATTGCTTTCCCGTTTCTTTAGATACATAATGGTAACGGAAGGAAACATTGTGCTCTACAAAATAGCGCATATCAGGAGTATTGGCTATTTGTTCCGCCATTCGGCGACAACCTTCCGGACTATCATCCACACCACTTCTCAACACACTGTCAGGGGCCCCGTGTAAAGAATAGTAATAGTGGATTGCATTTTCATGTACCCAATAGGCTACACTGTCCAACTGCGTATATGCATCAATGGTTTTGGGACAGCCTCGGTTGACCTCATCTACAGAACGTGCGCAACGCTCTTGCGGGCTTTCCTTGCATGCTGCAAACATAAATGTCAGGCAGCCTAGCATGAAGAATGGTAATATTTTCATAATTATTTTCTATGATATGTATAAGGAATGGCTAAGATACAGTGTTTTTTGATATGTACATCCACAAAAATGAGTAATTTTGCAACTGTAAAATCATTTGGTTGCAATGACTGATGCAGGATTATTTCCTTTGTCTTGAGGTCATCTGCTTTATTTTTGTTTACACTATGGTATTTGATAAGGAAGCACGCATAGAACGTGCAAAAAGCTTATTTCTGTCAGGATTCAATTGTTCGCAATCGGTAGTTGGTGCATTTGCAGATATCTATGGTTTTACCCAGGAACAAGCCATGCGTATGTCTGCCTCCTTTGGTGGAGGAATAGGGCGTATGCGACTGACGTGTGGAGCAGCATGTGGAATGTTTATGCTTGCCGGACTGGAGACTGGAGCTACGGACCCTCATGACCGGGAAGGTAAAGGAGCAAACTATGCCTTGGTCCAACAATTGGCTGCGGAGTTTAAGTCACGCACCGGTTCCATCTGCTGTGCTGAGATGCTTCGCTTGCGTAAGGATACTCCTATCGTATCAACTCCAGAAGAACGCACTCCGGAATATTATGCCAAGCGTCCTTGTGTGCGGATGGTAGAATTGGCAGCTCGTTTATGGGCAGAATGTTACGAAAACATGAAAAAACAGGATAGATAATAGGGTATAGGTTGTTTTTGTTATTCTAATATTAGGTTATTAGTATTGAAATATCTAATTTTGAGGCGATTTTAGAGAAAAGGCAATTAATGAGAAGCCTAAGGAGCTTCTTTATGTATAACTAAAAGGTATAATTATGTTGAAAGAAAAAGCTGGAAACGTGGCTGGTATCATTTGGAATGCCCTTAATGGGACAGAAGGTCTTACACAAAAGCAAATCAAGAAAGCTGCAACTTCAAAATTGTTGGATAAAGATTTTTTTCTTGGCTTAGGCTGGTTACTAAGAGAGGATAAAGTGGTAGTGACAGAGAAAGACGGAGAACTCTTTGTTCAACTGACTGATAACGATTGATTCTGTAGAGCTTATTCTCTGCATGGTTATTAAAAGGAGTGTGCATGTGCACTTCCTTTCAAACTTTCTATCCAGATGTTTTAAACGGGAAGGAGACGACAGCTTTCTTCCCGTTTGATGTATCAGGATGTTTCATAATAGGATAGAAGCAATAAAAAAGGAGCTATCTACCATGATAACTCCTCAAATTCCTTTTGTCGGGGTAGCGGGATTCGAACCCACGACCCCCTGCTCCCAAAGCAGGTGC
>ERZ838839.48-NODE-48-length-145034-cov-46.138544_pt1 | contig 145034 bp, 108 predicted proteins | sample MGYA00519909_ERZ838839 | MGnify/ENA primary metagenome ERZ838839 (study PRJEB31850, sample SAMEA3708843) | human gut metagenome | biome: human gut; feature: human-associated habitat; material: faeces | place: China | collected 2014 ...
CGCCGACCCTCTGCTTGTAAGGCAGATGCTCTGAACCAGCTGAGCTAAACGCCCGTTGTATCGTTCTCGATTGCGGTTGCAAAGGTACAGCTTTATTTTAAACCTGCAAACATTTCCTGCACTTTTTTTCATAAAAAATTTCATCTTTCTTTCGCAAGCAAATATAACATTCTTATTTTCAGCAACTAACCCTTATTCACAAAATCAAAAAAATTCAGCCCTCAATACAGTAACACACACATACCCTTGCCTCCCATCACAAAAATACCATCCATATCCATAAAACAAAATGTTTAATCCTACCCTTATCAACCCCAATAATCGGTCTTTCTTCTCAGTCCGTCCGGTCGTTTTTGTTTTAGGACAAATATTATTTCTATAAAGTTACCTACTTTTGCCCCACTAAAAACATAACTACAAAATAATTCAAATATCATGTCACACATTTCTTCAGCAGCTTTTACCGATACAAAGCCACACTACGAGCTTCTCGACGGACTACGAGGAGTAGCAGCATTACTAGTCGTATTTTACCATATCTTCGAAGGTCTTTCCTTTGCTGCCGGAGGTACATTGATTACCACCATCAATCACGGCTATCTGGCAGTCGACTTTTTCTTCATTCTTTCGGGATTTGTCATCGGCTATGCCTACGATGACCGTTGGAAAAGAAACATGACATTAGGCAACTTCTTTACACGCCGCCTGATTCGCCTTCACCCCATGATTATTATGGGAACAATCATTGGAGCTATCACCTTTTGCATTCAAGGTTCTGTACAGTGGGATGGAAGCCACGTTGCTACCTCAGCCGTTATGCTTGCCCTGCTGGCCGCCATGTTCTTTATTCCGGCCTATCCGGGAGCGGGCTACGACGTACGGGGAAATGGAGAAATGTTCTCTCTGAACGGTCCCAGCTGGTCTCTGTTTTTCGAATACATTGGAAATATCCTGTATGCCTTATTCATCCATCGCCTTTCCAACAGGGGACTGGCTATACTGGTCGCCCTTTCAGGTATCGGACTGGCCTGGTTTGCACTCTTCGACATTGTAGGATACGGCATGCTGGGAGTAGGATGGACACTCGATGGTGCCAATTTCTGGGGAGGAATGCTGCGTATGCTCTTTCCGTTTTCACTGGGTATGCTATTATCCCGACACTTCCGCCCCATAAAAATAAGAGGAGCTTTTTGGATTTGCTCGGCCGTATTGCTGATACTGTTTTGCGTTCCCTATATAGAAGGAAAATCACCGGTCTGCTTGAACGGAGTATACGAGTTGATCTGTATCGCTCTTATCTTTCCTGCATTGGTTTGGATAGCCGCCTCCGGTAAAACTACAGACAAACAGTCTACACGCATCTGCCGTTTTTTAGGCGACATCTCGTTCCCTCTGTATGCCATTCACTATCCGCTGATGTACCTGTTCTATGCATGGCTGATAAAAAACAAACTTTATACATTTACAGAATGCTGGCAAATGGCTGCCCTTGTATACACAGGAAGCATCCTGCTGGCCTATCTGTGCTTGAAGTGTTACGACGAACCTGTCAGAAAATGGCTTAGCCGTAAGTTCTTATCCAAAAACAAGTAATCTGTGTCCCATTCTATCCATGCTCTGCCGGATTTCAGTCCACCACAATATAGGGCATGGATAGAATTTCCAACGACTGATAAAACCCGCCCCAACTGACAAAATGTAAAAAAGAAACAACTCCCCCAACGGAGAAAAAGAAAATAACAAAATGTCAAATCAGAGGCTTCTACACGGCGCTATTCGTCTCCTCCTTCAGAAGTCATAAGAAATTTGCCCGTTTTCCGGCATTTGAAAAATTCACAAAGAAAGAGATTGCAGACATTTCCATCCTATTTTCCTACAAACAGCTCTACCCTTTTACAATATGCCTCCAATAAACATTATTCTGAGTCTTTTTATCTTTTTCCAAACGGAGAATATTTTTCTCATAAAAAGGACTGAATAGCCACAAAAACAGCATTAAAACCGGATTCTATTCACATCTGCAAACGTGATTAGTCGCGTAAGACAACGCGATTAGTCACACAACCTGTCGATACTTGTATCATCAGCCCATAATACAAGTACTTTTATCTTCGATTATAAGTCTCTAATTTATGTTGTACAACAGAATATTCCGCATATTTTCTCTGTTTATACTCCCAAATTCCATTCGTGAGCATAAGTTTTGAGCAAAATACAAGTTAGCGCAAAAGGCTTTTTCTTTTATTTTTATTACCAAAACAAGAAAAATCACATCAATTTATCAACCTGAGATTTCAAGACAAATCAGTAAAATCAGTCATCCTTCGAAAGGCGCAAACAGGAATATAAATAAAAATAGGCTGCTCTCTTAACGAGAACAGCCTATATTAGTTTGTCATAAGACGATTATCGATTATCCCAAGCTGATAGCTTCAGAAGGACATACATCTGCACATGTTCCACATTCTGTACACATTTCTGGGTTGATAGAGTATTTATCACCTTCAGAAATTGCGCCAACCGGACATTCATCGATACAAGTACCGCAAGCGATACAATCGTCACTAATTACGTAAGCCATTGTAGTAAAAGTTAAGTTATTATAGTAGTACTAATTCGTTATTGCAAAGGTAAACAATTTAGCTTATGTTGTAACCTCCACATAGCAAAAACTACTATATTTATACTTATTCTAAATAAACTCATTTCTTTAAAGACTGATACATTGCCTGTTGCATACGAGGACGAATATTCAGCTTCATCAAAAGATTCCGTCCAAAAGCTTCCGGATAAATACGATTGCTAAGAAAAACAAAAACCAGATTATTATCCGGATCGGCCCATGCACACGTACCGGTAAATCCGGTATGACCAAACACAGTTGCGGGAGCTTCTGCCGCACAAGGACTGGCTTCTGTATCCTTCATATCCGGTTTGTCGAATCCCAAGCCTCTCCGGCTATTCTTCGACTTCATCGTCATAAACAAATCGCAAGTATTACGGCTTAAATACCGACGGTCGCCGTAAATTCCCCGATCCATTATCATCTGAAAAATGGCAGCAACCTCACGTGCCGTAGAAAAGAGACCGGCATTGCCGGAAACCCCTCCCAACAAGGCTGTAGCCTCATCGTGTACATATCCTTGCAATACACCGCCACGCAAGAAATCTTCTGCCACAGAGGGAACAATCTTCTCCTTTTTAAAACGATTCAAAGGATTATAAAGCGTGTGTGTCAACCCCATGGGTTTATAAAATACACTATCCAAATAGCTGTCCATCGGCATTCCCGATATATTTTCAACCATTTCTTTCAGCAGCATAAAATTCAAGCAACTGTAACGGTATGAACGATTTTTGAGAGGAGCATCAGCCAATTCTTTCAGGACCAAATCCCGAAACTCCTTTTTGATAAACAAGTTGTCGGCAATCTGCAAAGGATAGTCTGCAGAATACGTTCTGGAAATCCATTCCGGCTTATACTTATAATCGGTAGAGATATACAAGCTGGGAGCAATCTGTATCTGGTGAGACTTATCCTTCCTTTTCGAATAAAGCCCTCCCTTGCAGCTTTCCTTATCAATTACCTCCATATAAAAAGGTAAATAAGAAGGAAGTCCGGATTCATGATACAACAACTCCTGTACAGTAATATTCTGCTTGTCGGTACCTGCAAGCTGAGGTACATAACGGCTGATTTTATCGGTCAACCCTAATCGTCCTTCATCATACAACTTCATCACAGCAAGCAAAGTCCCCGTAGCCTTACTCAATGAGGCCAGATCGTACAAATCATTTTCTGTGACCGGACTTGAAGCTTCGTCATAAGTAAAATGTCCGAAACATTTATTATAAACAGGATATCCCTCTTTCTGTATCAATACATGACAACCCGGAAAAGCACCCGCACGGATTCCTTCTTGTGCAATACTATCAATAGACGACAAGACGCGAGAATCCAATCCAAAATCTTCAGGTTTAAAGCGACGCGGACGATCCGGATCAAGGACTATTCCGGTACCTGCTGTCCAAAGCCCTGACACGCCCACCGACAAGCGTCCGTCGATACAAGTCTTTCCTGTTATTGCATCTGCTACATATCGCTGTACTGATGGAGTATCCGTATGAGCCAATACTACAGCCGTAACCTTTTCCATTACCGACGGAATTTTCTCCAATGACTTCTGAGAGGTAAAACAAACAAAAACCACATCTTTTTCTCCGGCAATTTCCTTTATCAAGCGAGCATAAGGGGTGCAATCTTTCTCATACAAGGCTACAATTACCCGCTGCGCAGCACGAAGTTTCTGACGAATAACCGACAAGGAATCCGTATTGGCCCGCATCCAGCTAAGGTCTACCGTTTCGCGCAACCGTTGATAAAAAGGAGCAGATTTTGTCAGCGAAGAAGATACACTCAACAAAACCGTTCCGGATAACGACAAGTCTAAGGGCAGCACATAATCTGAATCTTTCAGCAAGGTAACCGCTGCCTTATCCAAATCCTTCATCAACTTTTCCGTATTATCAGTATAAATACGTTGTTTTAACCCTTCGGTACGAATTTCCGGACGAGTGTTCATACCCAAGGCATATTTATAAGTCAACACCTTGCGACATTTCTGATTGATTGTTTCTTCGGATAATTTCCCGCTTCGGATAGCAGCCAGTACACCGTCCAATTCCCTCTTCAGATTACGGGTAGCAAGCAACATATCGTTGCCGGCAATCAAAGCTTGTGCACAGAGATCCGTACTTCCGGAGATGCCTTTCATAGCCAGTGCATCAGTAAATGTCAAACCGGAGAATTTCAGTTCGCCCTGCAACACTCCCCGCACAATATCCGGTGAAACCGATGCGGGCTTTTTCCCCAATGCCGGCACATTCAAATGCCCGGCCATCATTCCACTAATACCGGCATTTATCGCCTGTCTGAAAGGCAAAAGTTCCACACTGTCCAAACGGGCACGGTCGAAATTCAACACTGGAAGTGCATGATGCGAATCGACTTCAGTATCTCCATGACCTGGGAAATGCTTGCATACAGCCATCACTCCTCCATCTTCCAAACCTCGTGAATAAGCAATCACCTTCCGTGCGACTTCGCGGGGATTACTTCCAAACGAACGGGTATTGATAACCGGATTCTTCGGATTGTTATCCACATCGGCTACCGGAGCAAAATTCACACAGACTCCAATCTCGCGCAACTGACGGGCTACTTCCCGCCCATAACGATACAGCAAGGTATCACTCTGTATACATCCAAGTACCCGGTTTCTCGGGAAAGCAGGAAACTCTTTCAATCGCATGGCCAGCCCCCATTCCCCATCGAAAGTAATCATCAAGGGGACTTTAGCCATTTGCTGTGCCCAATTTGTAAGCTGCACCTGTTTATCGAGTGTGCCACCGGAAAACAGAAGTCCTCCCACAGCATACTCTTTTACAGCCTGCGCTATATTCTCCTTGTTCTTCTGCGTAGTAACCGGAGCTACCGTATGGATAAACAGTTGCCCGATTTTCTGCTTCAGAGTCATCCCGGCAAGCTGTTCCTCTACCCATTTGTTACAAGCAACCGTATCTTTTATATGGCTCAATATGCCTGTTGTCTGTGCAGACAAAGCCATACCTATACACAAAAGCCATATACTACATATAAATCGTCTGTTCATTTATTTTTCTTTCTCAAGTTTCAACACTACTTTACCTACAAAGGCTGCATTCTTGCCCATTTGCTGCAAGGGGATTCGTTCTCCATCCAGATTTTCATAAAACTCCGGTTTTTCAAAATAAGAATGAGAATGTCCTCCCAATACCAAATCAATATAACGAGTGTTTTCTATCAGAGAGATATCCGAATAAGGATCATCTTTCCATCCCAGATGAGAAAGGCAGATAACCAAATCGCAATGTTCTTTTTCTTTCAAAAAGGCAGCCACACGCTGAGCCTCCGAAACAGGGTCTTCGAACTTCACATCACCATAGCATTCGGCAGCGACCAATCCTTCCAGTTGAGGACCAAGACCGAAGACTCCAATCTTCAATCCCTCCCGATTGAGAATCACATATTCCTTTACCAATCCTTCGAGTACGGTACCCGTCACATCATAATTGGCACAAACAATAGGGAAATTAGCCAATTTGAACAAACGAGCCATGTTCTCCAATCCGAAATCAAACTCATGATTGCCTATTGTACCGGCATCATAACCCATCTCGTTCATCAGTTTCACTTCCACCTCTCCCTTAAAAAGATTATAATAGGGAGTACCTTGGGAAAAATCGCCGGAATCGAACAACAGTAAATCGGGATGCATTCTTCGCTGCTCCTTTATAAAAGTAGCCCGACGTACCAATCCGCCCTTTCCAGCCAACAATGTATCCTGATAATCTTGCGGAAAGGCTTCTACCCTGCTATGCATATCATTGGTATGAAACACATACACTTCTTTGGTCTTTTGTGCTGTTGCAACAACAGCAAACAGGAAAAACAATGCAGTCAAATAAAATTTTTTCATCCTTATACCCTCCTTTACTATTGTTCCACAATACGTCCTTCAATCTTTGCACGTACAGGCTTTCCCTGTTTCTCACAACGCTTTACATAATCAATAAACAAATCACGCAAAATGGCATCGGAAGGTATGGTCTTGTTTACAGCTTTTTTAAATGCTTCCAAGCGATCGTTTCCTTCAGCAAGATAATCAATAGTAGCCACTTTATATAGTTTTTCAGACTCGATGTTCCGCCCTCCGACTTTAGCACTCAAGAGCTTTCCATCTTTCGAGATAACCAGTTTTGCTCCACTCAGTCCTTCGCCATGCACGGCTGCCATCTGTCCAAACAACTCCAACAAATCTTCTCCTTTCATTTCTACTACCACCAAGGCATTCTGAAACGGACTTATTTCATAGATGGAACTGACTGTAATAGCTCCTGCATTCAGAATATTACGAATACCTCCCATATTCATCACACCGACTTCAGGAAGCACTCCTGTCTTTATCTCTGCACTTTCACGCAGCACATCTGCAATCAAGTTCGACAGAGGAGACTCCGGACGATACGCTTTCAACACTTCGGGAGCATAACCTATAATAGGAGCCATCACCGCATCTACACTATCTTTATAAGACTTGACAATCTGCAGAGCTGCTTGATCTGCCTGTCTGTCATACGTGCCAGTCATGGCAACTCTTCCTCCTTCTACCGATACCAACGAATAACTGGAAGTACATGCAGTATTTCCTATTACACAGGCCAGCAAAGCAGACATTGCCACTTGCTTCATACAATTCAGTTTCATACAATATTCATTTTATTTTCAAAAGTAACGAAAAAAAGTAAGCCCTACAACGTTTTATTTCCAAAATATCCCATAAACGTTTGGCTATATGCCGAAAAATCATTTACTTTGCACCGCTTTCGCGCAATCGCTGTCAAAGAAGAGTTACTTGATATGTTGCGTTGTAACGATAAACAATTTAATTTTAAAAAACAATGGATTTAATTAAAATTGCAGAAGAAGCATTTGCTACTGGTAAACAACATCCTTCATTCAAAGCTGGTGACACAATCACAGTAGCATACCGTATCGTTGAAGGTAGCAAGGAACGCGTTCAGTTGTATCGCGGTGTTGTTATCAAAATCTCAGGTCACGGTGAAAAGAAACGTTTCACTGTACGTAAAATGTCAGGAACTGTAGGTGTAGAACGTATCTTCCCTTTGGAATCTCCGGCTATCGACAGCATTACAGTTAATAAGGTTGGTAAAGTACGCCGTGCTAAATTGTACTACTTGCGTGCTCTTACTGGTAAGAAAGCCAGAATTCAGGAAAAACGTGTTAACGCGTAATTCCCCAAACTTATTATTCCTACATAAAAAAACTCCTGCCGTCATCGACAGGAGTTTTTTTATTTTATTACCTTAAAGTGAAACAACCCGGCCATCTATCAGATGAATAGTGCGGTCTGTTTTCGAAGCCAAGTCTTCGTCATGGGTTACAATTACAAAAGTCTGTCCCAACTTATCACGTAAATCGAAAAACAGACGGTGCAATTCTTCCTTATTTTGTGTATCCAAACTACCCGAAGGTTCATCGGCCAGAATAACCGAAGGATGATTAACTAAAGCACGGGCTACAGCCACACGCTGCTTCTCTCCTCCCGACAGTTCTGCCGGTTTGTGCGATACACGAGAAGACAATCCTAAGAAATCCAGCATTTCCATAGCCGATTTACGAGCTGTACTTGAAGAAACACCTTGAATCAAGGCAGGTATCATTACATTTTCCAATGCTGTAAACTCGGGCAATAACTGGTGAAACTGAAAGACGAAACCAATCTCCCGGTTTCGAAAAGCTGAAAGTTCCTTCTCCTTCATCCGGCTGACGTCTGTTCCGTTCAACCAGACCTGTCCGCCATCCGGTCTATCCAATGTGCCCATTATTTGCAGTAAAGTAGTCTTTCCTGCTCCACTGGGTCCCACTATACTTACAACTTCTCCTTTTTCAATCGTAAAACTTATTCCCTTCAACACCTGTAAAGAGCCGAAGTTTTTCGTAATACTTTCTAATTGTATCATATGATCAGATTTTACGAATTACATATTCAGCAAGATAACATCCAAATACCGCCGGCATATAGCTGACTGTTCCTGCTGTTGATTTCTTATTTTGTTCATTGTCTACCAGAATCACCGCATGTTCATCAGCCTGTTCCGTACTGAAGACAACAGGCAACTTCCGCTTCATTCCCATCTTCTGCAAGCGTTTCCGAACCGCCTTACTCAATCCGCAATGATAGGTTTCCCACAAATCGGCAAAACGTATCTGAGTGATATCCCGTTTGGCACCAGCTCCCATGCTGCTTACAATTTTAAGTCCTCGCTGAAGTGCATGATAGATAAGGTAACACTTAGGGGCAACCGTATCGATAGCATCGACAATAAAATCGAAAGAAGCACTATCCAACAACTCCGGAATAGCCTCATCCTTTAAATATACAGGCAAGACATTCAGCTCCAACTCCGGATTAATATCCTTAAACCGCTCGGCCAATACCTCTGCTTTTGGTCTTCCCAATACAGGATGAGTGGCAGGAAGCTGGCGGTTGATATTGCTGGGCTGAACTGTATCGGCATCTACAATGGTCATTTTTCCCACTCCTGCTCTGCAAATCATTTCGGCAGCATAGGCTCCTACTCCTCCCAGTCCAACAACCAGCACATGCGCCCGACGCAGACGTTCCATCTTTTCCTCTCCCAACAACAGTTCTGTACGCTGTTGCCAATCTTTCTTTATTTCACTCATGAATTTTTCTTAAACCATTTATAAAACCAGTTACCTACTTTATCATAATACTGAGTTTCAGCCCATCCACGCGGATCGGAGAAAGAAAGGCTCTCGTTCGGATCTCCTTTCTGTTCCGGATAAAGCACCATGATACTGTTGTTATTAAAATATCTGGAAATCTGAGTCGGCAATTTTTCGAAAGCCGAATCATAAGAAATGGAGCCACGACGTGCACTGACAATAACCAACAGATGATCATAGTTCACTTGTCCGGTCAGAATCAACAAGTCATCCCAGTTTTCCAACTCAGAGAAAACAGCTCTTGTTTCTTTATGCTTCTGTTGAATATAACCTTTGATATACCCCAATGTACGGGCTTGCGCATAAAAATGTACACGGCATCCCAACTGTCCGCTCATTCTACACATATGAGTAATCCACTTCATAAAGCCATGCTCAAACTCAGCTTTCGGAGGTACGGCCACAATAATACGCCTCAACGTATTCACAGGAATAAGGAAGCGGGCTACCATCACCTGCAAATAAGTATTCTTCAACAAATTTTCCGTCAAACTTCCGAAAAAAGAGTCAACAATACTCACCTTATAATGCAAACCAATGATGATATTGGTCGCTTCATGTTCTTTAGCTGCATGCAGGATTCCTGTTGTAATATTTAAATCGAAACGGCTGACTGTTTTCAAGTCCACATTTGCAGAGGCTGTAATCTGCGCCGCACGCTCCAGATTACGTTTTCCCCTCATCTCCTGTTTGACAGCCGAGTCACTATTATCATTAATTACACTCAAAGCAACCAGATTGTTGTTCATTTTACCATCCCGTACCACCAATCCGAGATTCATCAAATTTTCTACAGTTTCCGGATTGGCAACCGGTATGAGGAAACATTCCTTCTCCTGTTTTTTTTCATCGGTTACAGCCGCATCATCCATAGCAATACGTTTCGCTGCATGTTCCGTAATGAAAGAACTAACTACACAAGTTACCAGTATAAGCAGAATTGTTCCATTCAGCACATCTTCATTCAGCAAGCGTTCGCCCGAAGGAAGAATAATATTATATCCGACCAACACTGCAGCCAGTGTAGCAGCGGCTTGAGCATTACTCAATCCAAACATCAGTTCACGTTCCAATGCCCGCATCTTATAAATTTTCTGTGTAAGCCATGAAGCAATCCACTTTCCTAGCAGAGCCACCACAATCATTACCACAGCTACTTTAACCGAGTCGATATGTCCAAATAAGACGTTGACATTAATCAACATCCCCACGCCGATAAGGAAGTAAGGAATAAACAAGGCATTTCCGACAAACTCCAGATGACTCATCAAAGGAGAAACATGAGGAATCAGACGATTCAATACCAAACCAGCCAAAAAGGCTCCCAAGATTCCCTCCATACCGACAAACTCCATCAGACCAGCTCCAAGAAAAACCATGGCCATCACAAAGATATATTGCACTACATTATCACTGTAACGACGGAAAAACCAACGTCCGATACGGGGGAAGGTAAACATAATAACCGCACTGAGCACAACGACTTTCAATACCAGCCATATCCAGAACATTTCGGAAGTCTCACCTTTATACATACCTCCAATCACAGCCAGCACTAACAAAGTCAGCGTATCAGTGACCGCCGTACCTCCTACAGCTATGCTGACAGCCCTTTGCCTGTTAATACCGTAGCGAATCACAATCGGATAAGCAATCAGGGTATGTGAAGCATACATACTGGCCAGCAGCACAGAAGTCATCAAACCGTAGTTCAGCAGGTTCAGATTCGTCCAAATACCTATACCCAATGGAAAGATAAAAGCCAGCAATCCCAGGACCGTAGCCTTAACACGGATGCTCTTAAAATCTTCCATATTCATTTCCAGACCAGCCAGAAACATGATATAATACAACCCTACCTTACCGAACAATTCAAAACTACTGTCGCGTGCCAGGATATTGAACCCATGCTCCCCTACTACCACACCGGCCAGAATCATACCGATAATATGCGGAATGCGAAGCCGTTCCAGTACTATCGGCGCAAACAAAATGATGACCAATACCAAAAAGAATATCCATGTAGGATCTGTAATAGGAAAACTTATATCAAAATTCATCAAATCGAACAGTTCTTTCATAAAACAGATAAGCTATTTTCATTTTAACAACAAAATTACAAAAAACTTCCCATTTCACCGAGTTTATATTTAATAATGTCTTATTTTTGCAGTCAGTTAGAGAATTGCAACATTTTGCATTACAAAAAAGCAATATAACATTACATAAAGTCCGATAACTGGATAAAGAACTAACATTAATCAGAAAATAAAAACGAAGAAAATGAAAGTAGCAATTGTTGGTGCGAGCGGAGCCGTAGGTCAAGAATTCCTGCGTGTGCTCGAAGAAAGAAACTTCCCTGTCGATGAATTAGTATTGTTCGGTTCTACACGTAGTGCCGGAAAGAAGTACACATTCCGTGGAAAAGAGATTGAAGTGAAACTTCTGCAGCACAACGATGACTTTAAAGGTGTAGACATTGCCTTTACTTCTGCAGGTGCAGGAACTTCTAAAGAATTTGCTGATACTATCACCAAGTATGGTGCAGTAATGATCGACAATTCAAGTGCGTTCCGTATGGATAACGATATTCCATTGGTAGTACCTGAAGTAAACGCTGAAGATGCACTGAACCGTCCGAGAGGTATTATTGCCAACCCGAACTGTACTACTATTCAGATGGTTGTAGCACTGAAAGCTATCGAAAACCTGACACACATCAAACGTGTACACGTATCTACTTATCAGGCTGCCAGTGGTGCCGGCGCAGCTGCTATGGACGAATTGTACGAACAATATCGTCAGGTATTGGCAGGAGAACCTGTAAAAGTAGAAAAATTTGCTTATCAGTTAGCCTTCAACCTGATTCCTCAGATTGACGTATTTACTGAAAACGGATATACAAAAGAAGAAATGAAGATGTACAACGAAACACGGAAAATCATGCACTCTGATGTACAGGTAAGTGCTACTTGTGTACGTGTACCTGCTCTTCGCTCTCATTCAGAAAGCATCTGGATTGAAACAGAACGTCCGGTATCTGTAGAAGAAGCACGCAAGGCTTTCGAAGAAGGAGAAGGACTGATTCTGATGGACAACCCGGAAAAGAAAGAATATCCGATGCCATTGTTCCTTGCAGGAAAAGATCCTGTATATGTAGGACGTATCCGTAAAGACCTGGCAAACGAAAACGGATTGACTTTCTGGATTGTAGGTGACCAGATTAAGAAGGGAGCAGCCTTGAATGCTGTACAAATCGCAGAATATCTTATCAAAGTAAAGAATATCGGATAAGTTGAATCCGGTTATCATAGGCGTCCCACGGCAGTGGGACGGTCGTACCATTGTAATGAGACACCCATCTCCTTGTAGTGGGACGATCGTCTCCTTGCAGTGGGACGCTTCTTGTATACAGCTCCTTTTACTCTTTCCATTGCATAAAATCCTCATAAATTAGGATTGCACGTTTCACTTGTTCACACTTACTTTGCAACCGAATTAAAAAACAGTATTAACAGATACAATACGAGGATGAAAAAAAGTGCTTTATTGCTCACACTCACAACTGTAGCAAGTGCTGCAATGGCAGCAAACGAAACAGGCTATGTACCTGAAAGCAAAGATACCACCAAAGTGATAGACATTGAAGAAGTAGTGGTAATTGCTACTCCCAAAGAAAACAACCGCCTCCGTCAACAGGCTTTATCGTCTACTTCATTTTCTCAGAATGAAATGAGAAACAATGCAGTGACCTCCATCAAATCCATTTCCGGACTGGTGCCTAACCTGTTCATCCCCGATTATGGTTCAAAGCTGACCACTTCTGTTTATGTACGTGGAATCGGCTCACGTATCAATACTCCAGCAATCGGATTGTATGTAGACAATATTCCTTTTATTGACAAGTCGGCTTTCGATTTCAACTATTCAGACATCGAACGTATTGATGTAATGAGAGGTCCTCAAGGTACACTTTATGGTAGAAATACCATGGGCGGACTGATTCGTGTCTTTACAAAATCACCTTTCACTTATCAGGGAACAGATGTACGGCTCAGTGCAGCCACATATAATGACTACAAAGCATCGCTTACACATTATCACCGTATTTCTTCGCAGTTTGCCTTTTCGGCCGGATTCTTTTACCAGCACAATGGAGGGTTCTTCAAAAACAGTTACAACGGCAAACGCATTGACACCGATGACGAATTCGGAGGACGCATCCGTGCTATCTATCTGCCTACGGAAAACTTGAAACTGGACTTCACCCTTAACTACGAATACACCAATCAAGGTGGATATCCATATATGTATACCGGAAAAACCAGCGGAGAGGAAGATCGTGCAGAATATATCAACCAGATTTCCTACAACCACGAATGTGGATACAAACGTAATCTTCTGAATGCCGGAATGAACCTTTCTTACCAGGCAGACAATTTTATACTGAGCAGTTCTACCGGTATACAGTATCTGTACGACCAGATGAATCTTGACCAGGATTTTACAGAGCTGGATATTTACACCATGATGCAGAAGCAGAACTCCAAAACACTGACAGAAGAACTGGTGCTGAAATCGAAAGCCGGACAACGCTGGCAGTGGACTACCGGTATAAGCGGATTCTATCAGTGGCTGACTACCGACGCTCCTGTAACCTTCCAGCAGGATGGAGTAAAAAGTATGATTGAAGATAATGTAAACAGCATCTTTCCAAGTGGCTCTCCGATGATGCCTACCATGCATCTGACTGTGAACAATCCTACTATGCCGGTACCGGGAAGCTACGATACTCCTATTTTGAACGGAGCCATCTACCACCAATCTACACTGAACGATCTACTGGTAGAGGGTCTGTCTGTAACAGCCGGTCTTCGTTTGGATTATGAAAAGATAAAGATGAGTTACAATGCACATAGTGCCATGAACTTTGACTTCTTATTCAAAATGGGCCCTATGCAGATGGAAAGTAAAAATCTGGATGCACTTTCATCATTTACAGGAAAAGAGTCGACCGACTACCTGCAGTTACTACCTAAATTCACGATACAATATGCCTGGAACAAGCAGAATAATGTATACGTAACTGCCACCAAAGGATACCGTTCCGGAGGATACAACATACAGATGTTCTCGGATTTAATTCAAGGTTCTCTGAAAAATGCCATGCTCGATGCACTGGCTCAAGATCCGAACTTCAGTAAGTTTGCCAGTATGTTCGAAAAGTACAAAGACCAGCCGGCCAACGTCAGTGAAACGGTTCTTTACAAGCCAGAGTATTCCTGGAACTATGAAGTGGGAACTCACCTCACCCTATTCGACGGTAAACTACAGGCAGATTTGGCAGCTTTCTATATGGATACACGCGACCAGCAGATTTCACGCTTTTCGGAAAACGGTTTAGGACGAATCACTGTCAATGCGGGAAAGAGCCGTAGCATAGGTGCCGAAGCCTCTTTACGTGCACAACTCACGGATGCATGGAGCCTGAATGGTAACTACGGATACACGTACGCAACCTTTACCGATTATGAAACGAATGAAAAGGCAGGAAAAGAAATAGTAAAAATAAGCTATAATGGTCACTACGTACCCTTCGTGCCGAAACATACCTTCAGTGTAGGAACACAATATATATGGACATTGCGTAAGAACAGCATACTCGACAATATCACATTCAATGCTAATTATAAAGCAGCAGGACGTATTTATTGGACAGAAAAAAATGATGCCAGCCAATCTCTTTACGGCACACTGAATGGCCGTATCAGCCTCAACAAAGGAAATGGCCAGATAGGATTCTGGGTAAACAACGCACTGAATACCGACTACCAGGCATTCTACTTCGAAACAATGAGTCGTGGGTTTGCACAAATGGGACGCCCGGTACAGGTTGGAGTAGATATCCGCTGCCGTTTCTAAAACAGACTTAATCACACTCTCTATATCCTATCCGGTACAAAGAAAAAACTTTCTTTCTGTACCGGATTCTTTTTTAAAAGAAAATCCGCTATCCGGAAAGAAACCGGATAGCGGATTATTAATTATCTGATAAAAAGAATTATCCTGCCATAAACAGAATCAGCAATTGTGCGGTAAGAATACGCAAGAACATAGTCAACGGATATACAGTAGAATATCCTACAGCCGGAGCGTCATTACCTGAAATCTGATTCGCGTAAGCCAATGCAGGAGGGTCTGTATTGCTACCAGCAATCAATCCCATCAATGTATAATAGTTCAGTTTATGACGCCAGCGAGCCACCATTCCGATAATCAGCAATGGGATAACTGTAATAAGGAAACCAATACCTACATACAACATACCATCGCCTTCTACAACCATCTGCACGAAGTTCTCTCCTGCTTTAATACCTACACTGGCAAGGAACAAAACCAGTCCCACTTCTCGCAGCATCAAATTGGCACTCATTGTTGTATAAGTTACCAGTTTTACCTTGTGTCCGAAACGACCTATCAAAATAGAAATAATCAATGGTCCTCCTGCCAGACCCAGTTTAACCGGAGTCGGTATTCCAGGGAATGCAATAGGAAGACTACCAAACAGAATACCAACCAGAATACCTACGAAAATGGTTACGATATTCGGATGATCCAGACGTTTCAACTGATTACCTAACAGTTCTGCCACACGTTCAATTGCATCCTGAGGACCTACCACCATCACACGGTCACCCACCTGCAAAGTCAGTTGACGAGCCGCAAACAAGTCCATACCCGAACGGTTTACACGAGTCACGTTTACACCATACATGCTACTGAAATGCAGTTCTCCCAAGGTCTTACCGTTAATAGACGGCTGAGTAACAAGAATACGGCGTGATACCATCGGCTTATCCTGCTTACTCTGCTTGTCCCAGTCTACCCCGTCGATTTTGGGACCAATAAACGCCTGAATAGCTTCAGAATCGTCCTCGGCACAGACAATGTTCATTTCATCTCCCAAACGTAATACCGTATCAGCATTCGGCACATATACATGTCCGTCCTGAAGAATACGGGAACAAACGAAATCACGAGCCAGGAAGTTTTGTACCTGAGACATTTTCTTTCCACTCAAAGCCTCATTCTGTACCTTCAATACAATGTGATAAGGCTTCAGGTGAGGATTAGCTTCCTCCTCCTTTTGGATATCCTCTGCTTCTTTCTGCATATTTACTCTACATATATAACGTATAGCAATCAAGGAAAGAATAATACCCATTACACCCAACGGGTACGCACAAGCATATCCCATCGCAATTTCCGGTCCCTGATAATGCAGCTGTTGGAGAGCTTCGTTCGCAGCACCCAAACCAGGAGTATTGGTAACTGCCCCACAAAGGATACCCACCATCATCGGAATATCAACCCGACCTTGCAGCGCATAATATAATACTAATGCAACCACAATATTCAGGGCTACGATTCCTACAGCCAGCATGTTCATGGTTATTCCCCCTTTCTTAAAAGAAGAAAAGAAAGAAGGTCCCACTTGCAGACCAATACAAAAAACAAATAAAATTAATCCAAAGTCTTGTACGAAAGATAAAATAGCCGGATTACCGGTAAATCCGAAGTGTCCGGCCAAGATTCCAACAAACAAGACAAAAGTAACCCCTAATGAGATTCCAAAAAGCTTAATCTTTCCTAAAAGGACTCCAGCCGCAATCACAAAGGCATAAAGTGCCACTATATGCGCGATGGAGTTAGGGTTTGTCAATAAATCTTGTAGCCAATTCATAATATTAAATTCTAAATTTTGCGACAAATGTAGACAAATAAAAAGAATCAATCAACTATTATTTGGTGAAAAAAATTATAACAACCGAGCTTCGTTTTATAAAAGAATATTATCATTCTCCTATTTTAAGTTAATATCCCTAAAAAGATTTCAGGCTCCTTCTTTTCACAATTCTCCCGATATAATATACCAAAAATAACTTCACTCTTTCATTACTCTATGCAATTTATTCGTATATTTGCCCTGCATGGGTTTACAATCATATGCATAGAGAACATTAAATCATAATATCAAAAAAACACTTTTCACTATGGCAGATAGTAAAGAAACACTCTTTTCAGATTTTCCTTCCGTTTCCACACAAGAGTGGATGGATAAAATCACAGTCGACCTAAAGGGAGCCGACTACGAAAAGAAGTTGGTATGGAAAACCAATGAAGGATTTAAAGTAAAACCCTTCTACCGTCAGGAAGATTTGGAAGGAATAAAAACCACAGAAGGACTTCCAGGACAGTTCCCTTATGTAAGAGGAAATAAAAAAGATGACAATACATGGTTTATCCGACAAGATATCCAAGTAAACAATCCTGCAGAAGCCAATGCCAAAGCACTCGATATTTTAAATAAAGGGATTGATTCATTAGGCTTCACAATCAAAGGCGACGAAGTAAGTGAGGAATTAGTTCGCGTACTATTAAAAGATATCTGCTGCGAATGTGTGGAACTGAACTTCTCCACTTGTCAGCGACACACCGTACAGTTAGCCAAAATCTTAGTGGGTTATTTTAAAGAAAAAGGATATAATCCCGAAAAGATTCAAGGTTCTGTCAACTTCGACCCTATCAGTAAAATGTTGAAGAAAGGAAAGGACCTTACTTCTGTGATTGACTCAGCAAAAGAATTGGTAGAAGTTTTAGCTGAATATCCTAACTTCCGTTGTATTGCTGTCAACTCCCTCCTTCTGAACAATGCCGGAGCTTATATCTATCAGGAACTGGGGTATGCTCTCGCTTGGGGAAATGAATACTTAAGCAAACTGACAGAAGCCGGTGTTCCTGCTGATCTGGCTGCAAAAAAAATCAAATTCAATTTCGGTATCAGCTCCAACTATTTCATGGAAATAGCCAAATTCCGTGCAGCTCGTATGCTGTGGGCCAACATTGTCAACGAATACAAACCTGCATGCAAATGTGCTTGTCAAATGCTTGCACATGCAGAAACATCCAGTTTCAACCTGACCTTGTTCGATGCACATGTCAACTTGCTCCGTACTCAGACAGAAGCAATGAGCGCCGCAATAGCAGGCATAAACTCTATCACCGTTACTCCTTTCGACAAGGCATACGAAACTCCGAATGATTTTTCTGAAAGAATTGCACGCAACCAGCAGTTGCTGCTGAAGGAAGAAGCACACCTCAACCGTATTGTAGACCCAGCAGCAGGTTCTTACTACATTGAAAACCTGACTGTAGCTATTGCAAAACAGGCATGGGAACTGTTCTTGCAAACAGAGGATGAAGGTGGTATGCTGAAAGCGGTCTTATCTGAAAGTGTACAGAATGCTGTCAATGCCAGCAACAAGGCCCGTCATGAAGCTGTATCAAAACGAAAAGAAATTCTATTGGGAACCAACCAATATCCTAACTTCAACGAACTGGCAGGAGAAAAGACTCCGGTTTCTTCGTCATGCAGTTGTGAAATCAAAGAAAAAGAAGATACAACTTTTGCAAAACTGAATACCGACCGTGCTGCAAGCGAATTCGAAGCGTTACGTTTGCAGACCGAACACTCTGGTAAACGTCCAAAAGCATTCATGCTTACTATCGGTAACTTGGCTATGCGTCAGGCACGTGCGCAGTTCTCCTGCAACTTCCTGGCATGTGCAGGCTATGAGGTAATAGACAACTTGGGCTTTGCTTCAGTGGAAGAAGGAGTAGAAGCTGCAATGAAAGCACAGGCAGACATTGTGGTTATCTGTTCCAGCGATGATGAATATGCAGAATATGCAATTCCTGCCTTCCAGGCTGTGAACGGACGTGCTATGTTTATCGTAGCCGGTGCACCAGCTTGTATGGAAGATCTGAAAGCTGCAGGCATTGAAAACTTCATCCATGTACGCTGCAACGTGTTAGAAACATTGAAAGAGTATAACGAAAAGTTAGGAGTAAAGTAGTCTCATGAAACCGAATTTTAAACACATTGATATATATGCCGGATTCCAGCCACAAAACGGAATGGAATGGCAAAAAGAAAATGGCATCACAGCCAACTGGAGAACACCGGAACAGATTCAAGTAAAACCGGTATATACAAAAGAAGACTTGGAAGGCATGGAACATCTTAATTACGCAGCAGGTATTCCACCTTATCTGCGTGGTCCGTATTCCATGATGTATACTTTCCGTCCCTGGACTATCCGTCAGTATGCAGGATTCTCTACAGCAGAAGAATCGAATGCATTCTACCGCCGTAATCTGGCATCAGGACAGAAAGGTTTGTCTGTAGCCTTCGACCTTCCGACACATCGCGGTTACGACCCCGATCATCCGCGTGTAGTAGGTGATGTAGGTAAGGCTGGTGTATCTATCTGTTCATTGGAAAACATGAAAGTGCTGTTCGACGGTATCCCATTGAATAAGATGTCTGTTTCCATGACCATGAACGGTGCCGTACTTCCTGTTATGGCGTTCTACATCAATGCAGGTCTGGAACAGGGTGCCAAACTGGAAGAAATGGCAGGAACTATCCAGAACGATATTCTGAAAGAGTTCATGGTACGTAATACCTATATTTATCCACCTGCATTTTCTATGAAGATTATTTCGGACATTTTCGAATATACATCACAGAAAATGCCGAAATTCAACTCTATCTCCATTTCCGGATATCACATGCAGGAAGCAGGAGCAACAGCCGACATCGAATTGGCTTATACTCTTGCCGACGGTTTGGAATATCTTCGTGCCGGAGTAGCGGCAGGAATCGACATCGATGCATTTGCTCCTCGTCTGTCGTTCTTCTGGGCTATCGGTATGAACCACTTTATGGAAATTGCCAAGATGCGTGCTGCACGTATGTTGTGGGCAAAGATTGTAAAACAGTTCAACCCGAAGAATCCGAAATCACTTGCCTTGCGTACTCACTCTCAGACTTCAGGATGGTCACTGACCGAACAGGATCCGTTCAACAACGTAGGACGAACTTGTATCGAAGCTATGGCTGCCGCATTGGGACATACTCAGTCTCTTCACACCAACGCTCTTGATGAAGCGATTGCCCTGCCAACCGACTTCTCTGCACGTATTGCACGTAATACTCAGATTTACATTCAGGAAGAAACACAAATCTGTAAGAATGTCGACCCGTGGGGAGGTTCTTATTATGTAGAATCTCTGACCAACGAACTGGCTCATCGTGCCTGGGAACATATCCAGGAAATCGAAAAGTTGGGCGGTATGGCCAAAGCAATCGAAACCGGTATTCCTAAGATGCGTATCGAAGAAGCAGCGGCACGTACACAGGCACGTATCGACTCAGGAGAACAGACTATCGTAGGTACCAATAAATACAGACTGGAAAAAGAAGACCCGATTGATATTCTTGAAGTCGACAACACAGCCGTACGTCAGGAACAGATTGAGAACTTACGCCGTCTGAAAGAAGGACGTAATCAGGAAGAAGTAGACAAAGCTCTGGCTGCTATCACCGAATGTGTCAAGACTGGAAAGGGTAATCTGCTGGAACTGGCAGTAGAAGCAGCAAGAGTACGTGCTACATTGGGAGAAATATCCGATGCCTGCGAAGTGGTAGTAGGACGTTATAAAGCAGTAATCAGAACTATATCAGGCGTGTATTCATCAGAAAGTAAAAAAGATGCAGATTTCGCACGAGCATGCGAACTGACCGAAGAATTTGCAAAGAAAGAAGGTCGACGCCCACGTGTCATGATTGCCAAAATGGGACAAGACGGACACGACCGAGGTGCCAAAGTAGTAGCAACAGGATTTGCAGACTGCGGATTCGACGTAGACATGGGACCGCTGTTCCAGACTCCGGAAGAAGCAGCACGCGAAGCAGTGGAAAACGATGTCAATGCTGTAGGAGTTTCTTCTCTGGCAGCAGGACACAAGACACTGATTCCGCAAATTATTGCCGAACTGAAAAAATTGGGACGCGAAGATATCCTCGTCTTTGCCGGAGGAGTTATTCCAGCACAGGATTATGACTTCCTGTACAAAGCCGGAGTCATGGCAATCTTTGGTCCGGGTACCTCTGTAGCCAAATCAGCTTGTCAGGTAATGGAGCTGTTACTCGATACTGAAGAATAATTTTACCCTCTTTAATAAGGAATCTCCTGAGTATCTTATGGATATTCAGGAGATTTTTATTTTATAAAATGTAACAGATGCATAAGCTCCCCAAGAAATACATCCGTTTTTTAATAATAAACTTTCCAAATATCATTTACAATCCATAAAAAACGTATCTTTACCAATAAAATATACATTTAATCGCTATGAAACTCTATTTTTCTTATTTGAAAATGATGCTTTGCATTGCAGTAACCGCTCTTTTTTCCGTTGGTTGCAACGAAAATACAAATGACTTTCCGCCACTCGAAGGAAATATCATGATTACCCAAGCTACCGAGCAAATACAGACCGCTCCTCAAACAGCTTCCGAGTGTACCATACATTTTACAACCTTGCAGGACTGGAATACCACGCTTTACATGGAAAAAGAAGAAGTAACCGATGAAGACTGGATAAGCATTACCCCTACATCGGGTGAGAAAGGAGAACATGTTATTAAAGCGGTCTTACTCGCCAACGACAAGGATTATGACAGGCTAGCTACCATAACCATTCATTGCGGAGGGGAATCGATAGAATGCCGCATTACCCAAACAAAATCCGATTCTCCTTCTGAGGATAAAGAGGATGAATAAGATATATCGAGATATCTATAAGATAACCTCCCAGACTTCTCCATTATGTACAGCAGTCTGTGGAGGTTTTCTGATTTCTGTTATTACCTTTTTATACCCATTCGATACTTACCTTTAGGGTATATCCCCAATTATTTGTATCTTCGAACTCCATTTAAACAAATTATGATTAACACAAAAAATAGGATTATGCAAAAAGTCATTATCTTTTCATTGTTTTTATTTCTATCCTTTTCAACACTCCTCGCACAAAATGAAGAAAAGACTCCACAGTCTAGAACCATTTCTCTGACAGATTACGGAATTAAGCCAGGCAACAGCAAGTCTTTGGGATACAAGTTGTTTAAGGCCATTGAGAAAATAAATGGGAATAGAGACAAAAACGAGAATATTACCATTGAATTTGCTCCGGGAGTTTACCATTTTTATCCCTCCCCAAAGATACAAAGGGAATATTACATCTCAAACCACGACCAAGACAATCCTAAGTTTGTGGGAATAGCTTTAGAGAACACTAAGAATATTACAATAGACGGTAAAGGCTCCCAATTCGTATTTCACGGTGTAATGCTTCCATTATCTATATTGAATACTCAAAACTGCACAATAAAGAACTTAAGTATAGATTTCGAAAATCCTCATATATTCCAGATTGAGATTGTAGAAAACAATGGTACTGCAGGAATGGCTTTTCGTCCGGCCGAATGGGTAAACTATCGTATTACTCAAGACTCTATCTTCGAGGCTTACGGTGAAGGATGGACCGCACGCCCCAATTCTGGAATTGCTTTCGAAAAAGATACCAGACATATTGTGTATAACTCCAGCGACCTGTTCTATTCCACAAAAGGAATATATAAACTCAAGAAAGATAAATATGCAGATAAAGGAGAAATCCTTTATGCACCCAACTGGAGAGACGAAAAGAAAACTCTTTTGCCGGGCACTATAGTAGCAATGAGAACATGGGAACGGCCTACTCCAGGCGTGTTTGTCTCAAATTCAAAAGACATTATCCTCAACAATATAAAAGTACATTATGCCCGCGGAATGGGACTTTTGGCTCAGCTTACGGAGAATATCACTCTTGACGGATTCTCGGTATGTCTGAAAGGAGATGACGACAAGCGATTTTTTACCACACAAGCCGATGCAACACACTTCTCGGGTTGCAAAGGTAAGATTGTATCTGTAAACGGATTATACGAAGGTATGATGGACGATGCTATAAATGTACATGGCACTTATCTTAAAGTGGTGAAACGTATTGATGACCATACTCTGGTAGGCAGATATATGCATCATCAGACATGGGGATTCGACTGGGGATTTGCAGGGGATGAGATTCAGTTCATTGCCTCACAGACTATGGAAGTGCTTGATGGAAGCAATAGAATCAAATCCATCACTCCCTACGATAAAGAATCAGTCAGCGGAGCCAAAGAATTCAAGATAATCTTTGAGAAGCCGGTCCATAAATCCATTTCCGAAAAAGGAGACTTCGGAATAGAAAATCTTACATGGACTCCCGAAGTTTACTTTGCAGGTAATACGATACGCAACAACCGTGCAAGAGGCAGCTTGTTCAGCACTCCGAAAAAGACTATTGTGGAGAATAATATTTTTGACCATACTTCAGGTACTGCCATTTTATTATGCGGAGATTGCAATGGATGGTTTGAAACAGGAGCATGCCGCGAGGTGATTATCAGAAACAACAAATTCATCAACTCTCTTACAAGTATGTTTCAGTTTACCAATGCAGTGATATCAATTTATCCTGAAATCCCCGACCTTAAAAAACAAATAAAATATTTCCATGGTGGGAAAAAAGGTGCCATACAGATAACTGATAACGAATTTGATGTATTCGATGCTCCAATTCTCTATGCCAAATCGGTAGACGGGCTTATGTTCAAGAATAATATTATCAGAACAAATACCGAATATAAGCCTTTCCATTGGAACAAAAGCAAATTCCTGCTTGAAAGAGTCAACAACGCAGAATTGGAATAAATAATAAAAGGCGCCGGTAAACGTCGGAGACTTCAATCGACGACGCCGGTTGTAAAGTCGCCGTTGTTGGCCGTACAGCCGACGATGCCGAATGTGCAGCCGGCGACGTCGGCTGAAATGAATGAACAAAAACATGAATCTATGTTCATGGCAAAGAAGGCTTTCTTAATCTGAAACAAAAAAGAATGAGACCGTCTCAAAATGATTTTGAAACGGTCTCATTCGCATATAATGATATCGACAAACACTACATAAAAAACTTAAAGACGAATATCACAGCCAAAATATACATAGCCGGTGACAGTTTCTTAAAGTTTCCGCAGCATAAATTCAGTAATACATAGCTTATCATACCTAATACAATACCATCTGAGATACTATATGCCAGCGGCATAAAGATGATACAGATAAATGCAGGTATGGCTTCTGAATAATCCAGCAAATCGATTTTCTTGATAGAAGACATCATCATCAGTCCTACCAGAATCAAGACCGGAGCAGTAGCAGCTCCCGGAACAGCCAGAAAGAATGGGGCAAGAAACAGAGCCAGCAGGAAACATACGGCTGTAACAAAAGCGGTCAGTCCGCTACGTCCTCCTTCGCCTACTCCCGAAGCACTTTCCACAAATGTAGTAATGGTACTTGTTCCCAATATTGCACCGGCAGTTGTTCCAATGGCATCTACCAGAAAAGCCTGTTTCAGATGAGGTATTTTTCCATTCTTATCGATCATACCTGCTTTTGTAGTTACTCCTACTAAAGTACCGATGGTATCAAACATATCCACAAACAGGAAAGTAAAGACTACCACAACCATTTCCTTGGTAAAAATCTGGTCCCACTGGAACTGACAGAAGATAGGACTGATAGAAGGAGGAGCACTGATTACCCCATCCAAATGAGTAAGTCCCATCGGGATACCAATTACAGTAGTAAGCAAAATACCAAAAAGCAAAGCTCCGCGTACACGTTTAATCAGCAGAATAGAAGTAATGGCCAATCCAATCATTCCCAGCAATGGAGAACCGGAAGTAATATTTCCCAGGCTGATTAAAGTGGCATCGTTATTCACAATGATACCGGCATTTTGCAAACCGATGAATGCAATAAACAAACCGATACCCGCTCCAATGGCATTTTTCAATGTAGTCGGAAGCGCATCTACTATTTTCTCACGCAGGTTGGTAACAGTCAACAAAATAAAAATAATACCTTCTATCAATACAGCTGTCAGGGCAAACTGCCACGAGTAGCCTAAAGTAAGACAAACCGTATATGCAAAAAAGGCATTCAATCCCATACCGGGAGCCAATCCAAAAGGAAGCTTTGCATAAAAAGCCATCAACAAAGTAGCAAGAGCCGACGCCAAAACTGTAGTAGTAAACAAGGCTCCTTTGTCCATACCCGCAGCACTAAGTATATTCGGGTTCACTGCCAGAATATAGGCCATGGTCAGAAAAGTGGTAATACCAGCCAGAATTTCTGTACGTACACGGGTGACTTTAGAATCAAAACCAAATAATTTTTCAAGCATGATAATTATTCCTTACCGAAAAACAAATTAGAAACTCCATTTCATTGCCAAGGTAGGGATGTAGTAAAAACCGTTGCGTGTAGCAAAGTTTGTACTCAACTCCCATTCTGTACCTACACTCAAGTTCAAGTCATCATTTACATGCTTAAACTTGTTCAAGTTCACCCAGAACTGTGGCTCACTTATAAAGATAAAATCATGATTGTTTCCGTGTACGTCGGTATGTTTCTCACGCCAGAAATCTACGAAACCACTGAATGTATACTTTTGGTCGCAGAAATGCATTGTCCATGTACCTGTAAGCTGGAAGTTATGAGGTTTTGCATTTTTCTGAATATACTTATACAATACCTGAACTCCAAACACACGTGAGAAGTCAGCGTTGTTCCAGTTGTATGCCGGACCAGCCAGAAAAGCATTATTCACAAACTTCAGTCCTCCATTGTATTCTACATGTGCAGAAACCGGTGCTTTCCAAAACTTCAACTCACGGCTGATTTCCCAATACGCTGAAGATACCCCCTTATCGGTATAATCCATATCCACAAAGAAATAAGTACTACCCCATTTATCTGCTTTAAACATTTCTACAGTGGTAGTAACCCACGGACGACCTTCCAAAGAATTGTACATGGCACGTCCCAGATCATAGTGCAACTGAATGTTCTGTGCTTTTACCACTCCGGCAAAGCAAATCATCACGACTAATAAGAATAACTTTTTCATTAAACAACTGATTTTATTTTAAAATTGAGCTGCAAAAGTACGAAATTTCTGTTATATAACATAATATATCCTATCTATTACCTCAAAACCCGGAATTCAATAAGCAGACAATTATTCTTTCGTTGTTACAAAAAAATTACAATATGTAGCGTTTCCGGCAAAACAATTGACTTGAATCAATAAAACAGGATATAATGCAAACTTTATAAAAGAAAGCGTACCAAGCCTACTAAAAAGAAGTATCTTTGTAGTGTCAAAATTAAAGATGACAAAAAGGTAAAATAATTGTTTTAGGGTATTAGAATAAAAAGGTTAGACCAAAGGTAAACCGTGAGGCACACCTGAGGTGTTTTTAAGATTTTCAGGTATTTGTTTTATTAAAAAAGAAAGGGTAACATTATGAAAAAGGTAAAAAGTATTTTTAAGAAAATAGCCAATGCAGATCCTATGATTTGGGGCTATGTAATGCTGAACGAAAGTTCACGCAAGTAATTAAAAACAGCTGACTCTGTCAGCTTTATGAAAGGAAATCCCAAGCCGAAAGGCTTACTATAAATCAAAGTGGTTGTACACATACAACCACTTTTTTTATTTCCTTTTTGTACTTATCTTTGCACGAAAAGGATGAATCCGGTTATGGCACACCAAACTATAGATACCAATAATGCAGAGTTTCAGGATGCACTGAAACTGATACAATATACCCACCAGTCTGTTTTTCTTACCGGAAAGGCGGGTACAGGAAAATCTACTTTCTTGAAATATGTGTGCCAGCATACCAAAAAGAAACACATCGTACTGGCTCCTACCGGTATTGCCGCTATCAATGCAGGAGGTAGTACCCTGCACAGTTTCTTCAAACTTCCGTTTTATCCATTGTTGCCAGACGACCCGAACTTCAGTCTGAAAGGAGGAAAACTGCATAGTTTCCTGAAATATCCGGCGGAACACCGCAAACTGATTAAAAACATCGAACTGGTTATTATCGACGAGATTTCCATGGTCCGTGCCGATATCATCGATTTTATTGATAAAGTACTACGGGTGTATTCGCAGAACATGCGCGAACCTTTTGGAGGGAAACAGCTTCTGCTGGTAGGCGATGTATATCAGTTGGAGCCTGTCGTAAAAAATGATGAAAGGGAAATCATCAACCGCTTCTACCCTAATCCTTACTTCTTTTCGGCTCGTATCTTCCAGGAAATGGAACTGGTGTCTATCGAACTGACAAAAGTATACCGGCAAACGGACAAAGTATTTGTCAACGTACTCGACCACATCCGTACCAATACAGCCGGAGCTGCCGACCTGCAACTTCTGAATACGCGCTATAATGTGCCTTTGAAACAGAAGGAAAACGACTTGTACATCACTCTGGCTACACGACGCGACACGGTAGACTATATCAACGAACAGAAACTTGCCGGACTTCCGGGTGAATCTACAGTTCTGAAAGGAGAAATTCATGGAGAGTTTCCCGAAAACAGTCTTCCTACTCTGATGGAACTGGAAGTAAAGCCTGGTGCACAGATTATCTTCATCAAAAACGACCAGGAAAAGCGATGGGTCAACGGAACAATCGGAACAATATCCGGCATTTCGGACGACGGTATTCTCTATGTCATTACAGAAGAGGGCAAGGAATTTGATGTGAGAAGAGAAAGCTGGAGTAACATCCGCTACCGTTACAACGAGGAAGAGAAAAAGATTGAAGAAGAAGAGCTGGGTACATTTACCCAGTATCCTATCCGACTGGCATGGGCCATTACCGTACACAAGAGTCAGGGACTTACATTCAGTAACGTAATCATAGACTTTAGCGGAGGAGTGTTTGCCGGAGGACAAACATATGTGGCTCTGAGCCGCTGTACTTCGCTGGAAGGAATCTGTCTGAAAAGAGAGATTACACGGGGAGACATCTTCGTACGTCCAGAAATCGTATCCTTTGCCAAACAGTTCAACAACAAACAGGCCATAGACCGTGCCATGAGGCAGGCACAGGCCGATATACAATATACTTCAGCCGTAAAATCTTTCGACAAGGGAGATTTCCCCGAGTTTCTGAATCAGTTTTTCAAGGCAATCCATTCGCGTTACGACATAGAAAAGCCACTTATCCAACGGTTCATCCGCAAGAAGCTGAACATTATCAACAAGCTGAAAGAGGAAAACAGACTTCTGAAGGAACAGATGAACCAACAGAAGAAAAATCTGGAAAAATATGCCCACGAATATTACCTGATGGGAAACGAATGCATTACCAAAGCACATGATGTACGGGCTGCCCTTGCCAATTACGACAAAGCCATCGAACTTTATCCCGAGTATACAGATGCATGGGTACGGAAAGGTGTAACTTATTTTGACGACAACCGGATGGCTGAAGCGGAAGAATGTCTGAATCAGGCAGTCAAACTACGCCCCATGGACTTTAAGGCTGTATACAACAGAGGAAAGCTTCGCCTGCATACCGGCGATACGGAAGGAGCACTGACCGACCTCGACAAAGCAACAACACTCAAGCCTCAGCATGCAGGAGCACACGACTGCTTTGCCGATGCACTCGACAAAGCGGGAAAAGAGAGTGAAGCAGCCTTACACTACCGAATTGCAGAGGAATTGAGAAAGCGCAAGGCTTCCCGTTCCGACAATCCTGCATAAAAACAGTTCTTTGATATACATACAAAAAGAAATGCCATCCGGAACCCAAAAGTTCCCAATGGCATTTCTTTGTTTATCATATACTCGTTAATTGTTAAGGTCTGGGTTGGCAGCAATGGCTTCTTCCGGTATACGAAGAGTATAGCGTGAATCGTCTTGTTCGAGTACATAACTTTTTTCCTGCAATACTTTTTCTATCCGTGGACGAGTAGTACGGCGCAAATCAAACCAGCGCTGACCTTCAAAAGCCAGTTCACGTGCACGTTCGTTCAAGATTTCTTTCACCAAATCGGCTTTTCCCATCGCCTCTACCGCAGCCTTTTTCTTTGCATACGCTTCGGCTGTATATCGTTTTTCCATCAGTTCCAATACACGCTTGCGGGCTTCCGGCAATTTGTCGGATTGAGCAGCGGCTTCTGCACTGTTCAGATACAACTCTGCTACACGGATGGTATTTCTGAAGTTATGGTCGCCTCCTTTCAGACATTTGCGGTTTCCCTTATCATCGGGCTGAGCAAAATAAGCTGCAGGACGCAAGTCACCCTCACCATACAAAGAAAGGAAAGAAGGCAATACCGATACCGCATTCTTATAGTTGGCATTCATGGTAAATTCAAGTGGGTTGATGGCCTCTACCGACTGGAAATGATTCGGCAGTTTGAAACCTTCTACCCGAAAATCTTCCAAAGTCGACTTTTTAGCCAATGCTTCTTCTGCATACTTATAAGCATTAGCCCAATCGCCCATATAGAGATACACACGCGAACGTAATGCCGGCACACACAGTGTGGTAAAACGGTAAGACAAAGTTATATCATCCCATTTTTCTACATTGAGTAAACTTTCTGCTGTCTGTATATCACTCAGTACCGAAGTATAAATTTCTCCTACCGTATTACGCTGAGCCCGTTCTTCCAAATCGGTAGAAAACTTCAATGGAACCGCTTTAGTATCGGTTGCTCCTGGCTTAGTATACGGTTGCCCAAAAAGATTGGCCAATACAAAGTGCATATATCCACGCATCAGATATGCCTCTCCCACCAACTGCTTTATCTCGGCATCGTGACCTTCAGTAATGTCACCTTGATGTTCAATGATAAAATTGGCATAAAACAACACCTGATAATATCCGGCCCAGTTGAAAGCAACAGTAGAAGAAGAAGTCGAAGTTCCGACCTCCCAACGTTCTATGGCAGAATACTTTCCCATGTCCGATTCGTTCGAAACAAACATCTCGTCTGCCCCCATATTGGCCAGTCCTCTATCCGAAGGTACCGTATTGTAAGCCGTAGCCCACAATGCACGATACTCTGCCAGCGTAGTAGGAATCACACTTCCCGTAGGCTTAATATCCAAATAGTTGTCGCACCCCGTGGCAAGTGCCATCAGGCAGATGCAAATTATATTTATATAGAATTTCTTCATAACGGTTTACGAATTAAAAGTTAAGATTCAAACTGAAGGTAAACGATTTCGGAATAGGCTGTGCATACGGATTTCCCATTGTTTCCGGATCGAGGAAATTATCATAGTTCGAACCAAAGACAAACAGGTTACGTGCTTCCAGCGCTACGCTCGCTTGAGTAATACCTACTTTCTTAATCAAGTCGAAAGGCAGTTCATACCCTAAACGAATGCTCTGCACACGCATGTAGTTCTGTTTCTTCACCCACATGTCCAGATTCTGATATACACCCAGTCCACCCAGCACGATATAAGAATCCGGATCCATGTTTCCGTCAATCAGTGCCGGCATGGTTCCATGAGGATTGTCGGAAGTCCAGCGATTCAAAATATCGCGGTTCGTATTCTGTCCTCTGTCGTATCCCATAATATCATAAGTAGGCTGCGTACGTACATAACCTCCTGCATTGAAAATACAGTTCACACTCAGTTCGAATGCCTTATAAGTAAATGTATTTCCAAAACCTCCGGTATAAGGTGATTCACTTGTACCGATATACTCATAACGGTTACGTACTTCCTGCGGTGTCAGATCGTATTGTCCGAATGTCCATTCCTTAATTTTGAAAAACTCTTTAGCGGTTTCTACCTTGCCGTTTTCCTTATTATAGAATGTCATTTGTCCGTTTTCGTCGACTCCGGCATAAGGGAAAGCAAAGATAGCTCCTACCGGATAACCTTCACGGCTTGGATAAATCGCATCCTCACGAATCGCTTCTTTTAAAACCTTATTCTGGTTGTAGGCAAAGTTGAAGGTAGTAGTCCACATAAACGACTTGGTATGAATATTACGGGTAGACAGACTCACTTCCACACCCTTGTTCTCCATACTTGCCCAGTTGATGGTAGTCGATGCGAAGCCTGTTTCAAGAGGCAACATTTGCATACCAATCAAGTCAACCCCTTTACGATAGTAATAATCCACACTCAGATTGATACCCTGATTCAACACGGCAAAGTCCATACCGGCATTTACCGAATAAGTTTTCTCCCAACGCAATTTATCATTAGGGGCAGAGTTTACTGTAATCATATCTTCTGTACCTCCGGGAAGAATAGGAGTCGCATTATTCTGATATTTTCCCAACAAGAATGGTGAAGTATTCTTATCGATATTACCCTGCAAACCATACGATGCACGGAATACAAAATTATCCAACCAGCGCGCAGACTGCATAAACGGTTCTTGCGACACACGCCACAACCCACTTACCGAATACAAGGGTAAGTAACGGTATTTCTTATCTACCCCAAACAGGTCGGAGCCATCGAATCGGATACTTCCACCCAATGTATAACGGTTCAGCAACGAATAAGAAGCAGTAGAGAAACCTGATACATAAGCATTTTCGACATTCGTCTTCGAATGTAACGGGAAAGCAAGGTCTTCACTCGGGAAAATCACCGGACGGTTGGTCATGGTACGACGGTCGTAACCATAGCCCACCGAGTAAAGAGTAGTAGCCCATGTACGGCGCAGCTCCGAGCCCAGCATAATTTCAAATTCATGAATGTCTGCATAAGTATCGCGATATGTACCCATAGTCTTCCAGGTTACCTGAGAGTTTGAATTCTCATAAGCCTTATGGAAACCTCCTTTTTGAGGAAGGAACGAGGTTTGGTTACTCTGATGACTCTGATGTTCATGGCGCATGGCAAACGACTGCTCGTCTGCAATTTGCTCACGTGATGTTTTATCGAGCTGCAAACCCACCTGAGACGTAATCTTAAAACGGTCGTCAAAGCGCAACTCTACATCGAAAATCGAAGAAAAAGAGTTCGTCACCGATTCGTTGGACGTATTGTTTCTCTCTTCAAAAGTATTGAAACCCAGTTCCGAGTATCCGGTCTGCATATCCATATCATAGATATAATTGCCGTCTTTATCGAATGGCTGAAGATAAGGATTGGCAATACGGGCATAAAACATCGGATTGGTAAATCCGTCTGTAGCCAAATATGAACTGCTGTTACGACGATTCACAAAAACCGAAGCTCCTACCTTCAATATCTTATTCAATTTATAATTAGCTTTGGTCACCAGATTCAGTCGGTCGGCAGATACACTGGGAATATTTCCATTCTCTTTCGAATAGCCCAAAGAGGTATAAAAAGTTGTACGTTCGTTACCTCCCGAAATACTCAAGTTATACTCCTGGCTAAATGCATTTCTCAACAGAATGTCATTCCAGTCGGTATTAATCAGACGCAAAGCATCGATTTCCTTCTGAGCATCGGCAGGCAAAGCACTCCATCCGTCTTTCTGGAACGCATCTACCGCACCATGACGCTTGATAATACGATAAACTTCTCCCTTATCCGAATTCAAACTATATCCACTTTTCAACAACTGAAGTTCCAAATCCACCTTCTCTGTCGCATTCATCAGATTCAGACGATCAATATCCTGCTTAGGAGAATAAGTCAGACGAGTATTAAAGTTTACTCTTGTTTTTCCGGCTTTTCCGTTTTTAGTCGTAATCACAATGACTCCATTTGCTGCACGGGCACCATAGATAGCAGTAGCTGCCGCATCCTTCAAGACAGTAATGTCAGCAATATCAGAAGGATTCAATCCAGCAATGGACGACTGTTGCACATCATCTACACTTTTCAAAGATTCCAGACTGGGCACATCTGTGCCTTCCAAAGGAATACCATCGAGTACCCACAAAGGATCTTGTGTACCATTCAAAGAAGAAGTACCACGAATACGGATTTTTACCGGCGCACCCGGTGCACCGGAAGTAGATATCGCAGACAATCCGGCAATCTGTCCCGACAACGCCTGATCGATACTTTTCACTGTTCCGATAGTAGATTCCGAAATATCAATCTTCGATACGGCAGCCGTCAACTTGCGGCGTTCAATGGTCTGATAACCGGTTACGACTACATCCTCCAGCATGGTAGAAGATGTTTCCATCGTCACATCATAATTCTTTTTCCCTGGTTTCAGTTCTATAGTTAAAGTTGTATATCCTATATAGCTACATTGTAGCTTTTTCACACCCTCCGGAATGGAGATAGAGAAGTTACCGTCAATATCGGTAATGACCCCCAGCGAAGTCTTGTTGCTTCCGGCTTTCTTCAAGTCGTCTGCAGAAACAAACACAGAAACCCCAATTAGTGGTTGCTTATCTTCGGCAGCAATTACATGACCTGTAATTACTCTGTCGGCTGCCATTGTCCAGGCAGCTTGTACAATAAGTAAGACTAAGAATAAGAGTTTTTTCATTCTAACTATATTAATGATAATTGATTATTTACAAACCCAAAGCTGTATTGATACGTAAAATCATATCGTCGTAATGATAACGTGTAGCAGTATCGGCCCCGTTACGTCTGGCTTCCAACAACTGTTTGATACGCAACAACTCACCACGTTTTACAGAGATTGCATCCGAGATACGGTTTACCTGCCCTCCGTAGAAACTCAATTCACGTTTTGCTCCCATACGTTCTGCGTGTTCGAAAGTAAATTCATCACAACTGCAACGAGGATGATCGTGCAACAGATAAGGATTTCCGCTGGTGGTGACCAGATGCTTATTGATTTTCACACCTTCACTCTCTGCCGCAGCAGTAATCAGTGCATCCAGAAATCCTTTCTGAAGATTTCTTTCCATTACATCTGGAGTACCGCCTTTTATTGTAGTAGCAAAAATAGATTTATGCATCTTATCCATCAGTTCCACTACAGTGAATGCCTTCTTTCCGTTCTTCAATTCATTTTCCAACATTCGCATCAAACGGTCGTTCGATAATAAATCCCAGAAGATATATCCTTGTGTATTCTTCAATATCTGATTCGGAGCATACTCTATCACCCCATTAGGATTCTTGCGCAACAGGAAAGTATAGTCTGATATTTCCGTATCGAACAGCCAGCGTGGATAGCAAAGCACCTCGTCCAGCAGAAAATCGAGAGCAGCTTCCTGCTTTTCTTTTTCCACAAAAGTGTAAGTCTTCACTCCATCACCTACTGTAGTATTCTCTATATAAATACCTCCGATATTTGCCATCACATGATAGAGGTAATTATTCCATTGCATAATTACGGCATAATACAAACGCGAAGCCTCTTCGTAAGTCTGTCCCTTTTCTCCGGTAGTAGTCCACTGGATAATCTGTGGAACAATACGTTTCAGGTTGGCTATTCCCAACTGAGAAGAACGTACCGGGTCGTCTCCCAAATCTTCGTTCTGAGCACGCGGATCGACAGCAGCACGAGGGTCTTGTGCTTCACTGTATTTGTATAAACGGTCTGTATGGCGACTCAGGAAATCATAAAGTACATCTTTTTCCGCTTCAGGAGTAGGCAATCCATACCAACGGTATCCGTATTCGATAGCAAACATATCGTAAGGGCCGATATGTGGAGAAACTGCAGTAACTCCATCTCCCGGCTGAGCCACATAATTGTATCGGGCATAATCCATGATAGAAGATGCTGTAGAGTTCATCTTGTCCGTAAATGTCTTCGAACGCAACGAATCGGTAGGAAATGTCCACGATCCCATCATGTTATGACGCAACCCCAACGAGTGTCCCACTTCATGGCAAGCCACAAAACGAATGGCATCTCCCATCATATCATCCGGTAATTTGATTCCTCTTGCTTCGGGATTAATAGCCCCGGTCTGTACAGTAATCCATTCCTGCACCATCGAAATCACATTATGCCACCACATGATATCCGCCTCGAGTATTTCCCCCGAACGTGGGTCAAGAATGGAAGGACCCATGGCATTGGCTTTCGACGAAGCAGCATAAGTCAGCACCGAGTAATTGATATCATCCGTATCTGCCGCAATACTATCCGGCAAATCTTTTGCAATAATGGCATTTTTGAATCCGGCACGTTCGAAAGCTACCTGCCAGTCTTCGATACCTTGCTTGATGTATTTACGCCAACGGTAAGGAGTAGCATCCTCAATGTAAAAGACAATAGGCTTGGCCGGTTCTACCAGTTCACCTCTCAGGTATGCCTCACGGTCTTCCGGTTTCGGCTCCAGCCTCCAGCGAGTGATGTATTTCTTTTCTTCCGTTTTCTGCTGTGCATCACTGAAATAAAGCAAGTCTTTTGTAAAATATCCCACTTTAGGATTATCCAAACGCCCCATCATAGGTTGCTCCGGAAGCAATACTAACGACGAGCTGACCTCTACCGTCACATTCACCGAACTCATTCCTTCATGCACTTTTGTAGTCAGCTCCGATGTAGCAACCACATTATTTTGGAAAGCCTTGACAGAACGTATTCTCGACAAACCTTTCACAGCAGAAGTACCAAGGTTTATATTATCGAATACGTTGTTAATACTGGTTTCTGAACCGTCATAAATATCATTGACCTGTATCAAAACCGAAGTAGAGTCGGGATGACAAGCTTCTATCTTAAAATCGGCTATTAATGGAGAGATGAAATTATTCTGCACCGACCGGGTAATCGCATCTTGCTTAGGCGACTCCGGCATCGGACGCATCTGACGCACCAGAATTTTCTTGGCTGCCTTATCCCATTCGAAACGTACCATCTGCGTTTCATAATTGGTTCCCCGGTTCACCCCTGCATCATTCAATTCCAACGGAACTCTCTGTAGCTTATTGACAACCAGCATATCCCGTTCCAACAATGCAACAGGAATTTCAAAAAAATACTTTGAGTCTTGTTTATACACATTAAACATGCCCCTTCCCAGCAAATGAGATTCAGAAGCAATCTTTTCATAATCGCTTTTTACAGATGCCGTGTCTTTCTCGACCTTTTTTTTCTTAAACAGTCCCGGAGTTTCCAACACATGATATTCCTCATTATAATTTAAGGATGCATTTAATGGCATTGCCAACGTGGCTCCTACTAACACTGTAGTCCACAGAATTCGGTTTAGAGTCATATTGTTTAGTCTTTAAAATGGGGTGCAAAAATATAAAAAATAATGCATTAATTTTACATTTATATAGAGAATATCTCTTTAAAGAACAAAATAACACCCATTTAGTTCAAAGAATAAAATTTAATTTAATAACTTTGTGAAGTATAATTATAAATTTATCAACCACCTTAATCTGCAGTCATGAAGATTAGCTTATATTCAAAAGTAGGAAGTTTTTTGGTTGCAAGCCTGTTTGCAACATCGTGTGCCCAACAAGAAAATATGGTACAAACCCTTACTCCTGTTCCTGTATCCTATCAAACAGAACAAGGAAAATTCCAATGGGATGCACAGACACAATTGTTTGCCGAAGGAGAAAAAATCGATACTTCTATCATAGAAACGGCATTCCAGCATGCTCCTCAACCAATAAAATGGACAGAAGCACTCCCAAAATCGAATTTTATCCGTCTGACTCTTGTCCCCGAACTGAAAGGCATTACATCACCGGAAGGATATACATTGCAAATTACTTCAAACGGTATACAGATTGAAGCCACTACACATGCCGGTCTGTTCTATGGAGTACAAAGTATTTTGCAGCTGGCCGAACAGGGAAAAGGAGCCATACAGGCAGCTACCATTACAGACGAGCCACGTTTCGAGTATCGTGGAATCATGCTGGATGTATCCAGACATTTCCGCAGCAAAGAATTTGTAAAGAAACAGATTGATTTACTTGCATCATACAAAATAAACCGTCTTCACCTGCATCTTACCGACGCAGCCGGATGGCGTATAGAAATTGACAAATATCCCCGTCTGACAGAATTTGCCGCATGGCGTAAAGGAGAGACATGGAAAGAATGGGGCAAAGGAGGTAACCAATACTGTGAAGCAACCGATCCGGAAGCCAAAGGAGGATATTATACCAAAGAAGATATTAAAGAGATATTGGAATATGCACGCCAACATTGCGTCACAATCATTCCGGAAATCGAGATGCCTTCTCACTCGGAAGAAGTGCTGACTGCCTATCCGGAGTTATCCTGCACACACAAACCCTACAAGCAGTCTGATTTTTGCGTAGGAAACGAGAAAACATTCGAATTCCTTGAAAATGTATTGACCGAAGTAATGGAAATGTTCCCTTCCCAATACATCCATATCGGAGGTGACGAAGCTGGTAAAGGAGCATGGAAAACTTGCCCACTCTGTCAGGCACGCATGAAAAAAGAAGGACTGAAGAATGTAGACGAATTGCAGAGCTATCTGATTCACCGCATCGAACGTTTCCTGAATGCAAACGGAAGAGATTTGCTGGGCTGGGACGAAATTCTGGAAGGAGGTCTGGCTCCTAATGCTACTGTAATGTCCTGGAGAGGCGAAGCTGGTGGTATCAAGGCTGTTCGTGCAGGTCATCATGCCATTATGACTCCTGGGGAATACTGTTATCTTGATGGTTATCAGGATGCTCCGTATTCACAACCGGAAGCCATCGGTGGATATCTTCCATTAAGCAAAGTATACGGATACAATCCGGTACCCGATTCACTGACTACAGAAGAAGCCAAACTGATTCAAGGCGTACAGGGAAACGTATGGGCTGAATACATTCCTACAGACGAACATATGGAATACATGCTGTACCCACGTGCCATCGCATTGGCCGAAGTAGCATGGACAAAACCGGAAAACAAATCGTGGGATTCTTTCCACGAACGTATCCTGAAAATCATTCCGCAATTGCAGGCTAAAGGATACAATCCGTTCGATGTAAGTAAAGAAATTGGAAACCGTAAGGAAGCTGCCCAGCCGATAGAACACCTGGCTGTAGGCAAGAAGGTAACCTTCAATATTCCTTATTGGCCTAACTATCCGGCTAACGGAGAAAAAACGCTGACAGACGGTTTGCGCGGTGGATGGAACTACAACGACAAGCGCTGGTTGGGATTTGCCGACAATCACCGTATGGATGTAGTAATCGACCTGGAGAAGGAAACCGACATTCACTCTGTTGCGGCCGACTTCATGCAAATCTGTGGTCCGGATGTATATATGCCTGCCAAGGTTATCATTTCGGCCTCTACAGACGGAAAGAATTATACTACCCTTGCCGAAATAAATCATGAAGTAGTAAAAGATGATGCTGTATCATTCAAGAACTTCGGATGGCAGGGAGAAGCCAAAGCACGATATATCCGTTACCAGGCTATTGCCAATGCCGATCACGGTGGCATTCAGTTTGTCGACGAAATCGTTGTAAAATAAAAGCCGTACACAGTCTTAATATTTCATTCTCTTCCTCCGATTTTTCCTATAAAAAAGGAAAACGGAGGAAGAGTTTTTTATTTCTTAATAGAAATGACAAAATGTAAGGTTTGACATTTTGATATTTTCGACCTCTAAAAACAGGGCTTTTTGAGGCCTCATCCGAGTCCGGTGATTTTTTCCTTGATTTTAAGGGATTTGCATAATAAAAAAAGAAAGGAAATACGCTCCATTTTATACATAAAATCTCATTTATACATGTATTCTTATCACTCCTCGCATAATATCCTCTATTTTCTCACATAAAGCCACTTTATATCACATTCAATATCCGAAGGAGTTTCATATAAAAAGACGATGAAATAATCAATCCACCCCCTTTTCAGCAACCAAAAAACATACTTTTATAGATGCAAGCCTACGCGACTAGTCACGAAAGCGTACGTGATTAGTCGCATCAGCCCTCGTTACTTGTATCGTTGCCCCTCGATTCAAGTCCTTTTTCCTTATTTTTTAATCTGTAAAACATGCTCTACGACACTTATTTTACCCTTCTACAAGTCATTTTAAGCTCAATAAGCCCAAATAAAGAGTGATTTTGATTTAAATGGCTGTTATCAAAAAATAGTATATTTAGATTTTTAGAAAGAATATCGAGTTTTTCCATAACAAACTGCAAGTGTTTACTTATAGTTTTTTCATAGGAAAAATTAGCCTAATTATTGAAAATTCAATCCAATTTGTAAAGAATATCAAAAATTTAAATACTTTTGCCTATAATTAATCTACAGTAAAACACGTTTTACGATTATGAATAACAAGATTCTATTACTATTGGCAGGAATACTCCTTTGTTTACCTTTGCATGCACAATACCGCTTTTCTTTTCACAAAGACGGAAAATTTAAAATTGCTCAATTTACTGATATTCATTGGACTCCCCGTTCTGCCAACTGTAGCATCACAGCCTCCACAATAGAGTCTGTATTACAAGCCGAACAGCCGGATATAGCCATTCTGACAGGAGATGTAGTAACAGATTCTCCCGCATTGGAAGGATGGAAATCTATCATACAAATCTTTGAAAAAGCCCAAATGCCATTTGCCGTACTGATGGGTAATCATGATGCAGAAAATATGTCAAAAGACAGCATTTATCTCCTTTTATCTGCATCTCCTTATTTTGTAGGCAACAGAGGACCTGTTGATATTAAAGGATATGGAAATTCCATCATCCCTATCTATGACTCACAAAAACAAAGCACCATTTCATCGCTGTTGTATTGTTTCGACTCAAACGATTACCCGGAAAATAAAAATTACGGTCACTACGACTGGATACATTTTAACCAAATTGACTGGTATCGCAGAAAAAGTCAAGCCTATACAGCACAAAACAACGGCAAACCTTTGCCGGCTTTAGCATTCTTCCATATTGCCACTCCAGAATTCAATCACCTGATTGGCCGCAAAACCACTTGGGGAAGATGCAACGAAGGAGGAACCGGTGCGCCCAAACTAAACAGTGGTATGTTTACCTCTTTCATCGAATGTCAGGACATAATGGGGGTTTTTGTCGGACATGATCACGACAATGACTTTATCGGTCAGGAATACGGCATTGCCCTCGCATACGGACGAGTAACCGGAGACGACGCCTATGGAGATTTTAAACGGGGCGGACGTATCATAGAATTACATGAAGGTACACATAGTTTCGATACATGGATTACAACGCCAGATGGAAAAGAATTTACCTATTATTATCCATCAGGTATTACATCCATAGAGGAGGAAGAAGGAGATTATTTACCAGCACGTAAGGTTCAGTCTCCTAAACAAGGAGTAGCTTATACTTATTACGAGGGAGAATTTGAAAAAACAGCCGAAGTATTGAAAGGGAAAAAAGTAAAGACCGGTGTTATGAAAAACTTCGATATTACCCAAGCTCCCGCAGAAGACTATTTCGGTTATGAATTCCGCACACTGATACTTATTCCGGAAAAAGGAATCTACAACTTCTACACCTATTCGGACGATGGCACTAAACTGTATATTGACGGAAAAGAAATCGTAGATAATGACGGCTCCCACAATGCTCAAAGAGCAGAAGGTAAAGTCGCATTGGAAGAAGGCTTCCATGAATTGCGTTTAGTTTATCTGGAAAGCTACATGGGACAGGAACTTGAAGTCGGCATTTCGGGAAGAAATATACTTGAAACACCTATACCTGATGATATGCTGTATTTGGGGAAATAAGAAACTCCTAAAGCATAGTACTGAAAAACACTGCAACTCAATAAAAAATAGAACATGAAATTATATCCGAAAATATCGGTCAAAATTTTATTTCTAATTGCCATTCTGTTGACAATAACCTCTTTGTCGTCTAAAACAAACGGTCGACATACTCTTTATAGTTCTTATAAAACAGACTGCCAGTATGATCCATTTCGTTTATATGATGAAGAAGATAGTACAAAAGTGGATTTTAGTACAGCCTATAAAAATTGGCTGACACCAAACAGCACAGAGAATATAAAAGATTTTACGCATAAATTGATTGAGGATAAATATACATTCCAAACAACATTATTCAGTTCTAAAGTATACATTATCGAAGACGAGACAGATAGTTCACTCAATTATTGGGATACTATACCATCGAATGGCATACTCGGAAAAAACTACACACGGATAGAAATGTACATCGATCCTCAAATAGAACAGAAAGATTCATTAATATTTCAAATACACGGAAAATCAAAAGTCAAAAACATTATCTGTGATTTTGCTGGAGAAATACATATTGAACATATTTACGGATACTGGAATTATGGTCTGAATTTTCCTAAAGAATACAGAATTGTAGGTAGCTATTTTCTGAACGAAAATAAAAAACAATATGGTTCTGGAACATTCCAAGGTACATACAGCTCTTACTGTTATATAGACGAGAAACAAAAAACAGTTCTTCTATATGATCTGTTTTACATAGCTGATGGATATGAGAATCGCAACTTTGTAGGGACTTGGACAAACCATAAAACCAAAGAAAAGAAAAAATGTATTTGGGGAGATAACCGTTTACCATACACATTTGATTTTGACATTGGAGACGGTTCTATGGTTATTAATCCCAAATACAATAGTATTGAGTGGGAACAATGGAAATCAGATATACCCTCAAAGCAGTGGTGGAAAAATACTAACTGAAATTTATCATATACTTAACGGATTATATTAAACTCTTTTTAATACAAAAAGTATGAACAAAAAATTTCTATGTTTACTCGGAGCAGCATCAATAGGGATGTCTTTGTCTGCTTCATCAATGAGTAAACCCACACCTCCAAAAGAAGGACATGCTCCCCTAAGCACACTTCCTTCCGCAAATCAGAATGCTCAAACCGTTAAAGGTACAGTAATCGATGCTAATGGAGAAGCCATAATCGGCGCAAGTGTACAAGTAAAGGGTACAACGATTGGTACAATTACAGATTTCGACGGTAACTTTACTCTGGATGTTCCGGAAAATGCCGTACTACGCATTTCATACATCGGTTTTATTACTCAGGACATTAGCGTAAAAAACAAGAAAGATTTCAAAATTACTTTGAAAGAAGATAACAAAACACTGGAAGAGGTAGTAGTAGTAGGTTATACTACTCAACGTAAAGCCGATTTAAGTGGAGCCGTTTCTTCTGTAAAAGTAGAGGAAATCAGCGATATGTCTGTTACAGGTATCAACCATGCTTTGCAAGGAAAAATGTCTGGTGTAACAGTATATGCCAACAGTGGTGCACCGGGTGCTTCTGCTTCCGTACGTGTGCGCGGTTTGGGAACAATCGGTAACAACGACCCCCTCTACGTAATCGATGGAGTTCCGGCAGATAATATGAACGATATTAACCCGAGTGATATCGAGCGAATCGATGTATTGAAAGATGCGGCTTCTGCAGCTATCTACGGTTCACGTGCTGCCAATGGTGTGGTTATCATCCAAACTAAAAAAGGTGGAAAATCGGAAAAGGTAAATGTAACTTTCAACATGCACCACGGCTTCAACTCCATCCCGAAAAAACTCGGATTGCTTAACGCAGAACAAAGAAATCTTATCCATACAGAAGCTTACGAAAATGACAACAAGCCTGTTCCGGAATATTATAGCTCTCCATATGCACAGGTTACACGTACAGACTGGCAAGATGAAGTCTTCACCAACGGATATACCGGTAACTACGATTTAGGCTTGTCCGGCGGTTCCGAAAAAGCACGTTATAACGTAGCAATGGGATATCTCAGCCAAAACGGAGTTATCAAAAATTCCGGTTACGACCGTGTAAACTTCCGTGTCAATACAGAATTGAATATCACCAAGAACTTGAAGTTTGGAGAAAACTTGATGGTTACTCACTCTGTACAAGACATGATGGATACACAAGGTTCTAACGGTGTTATTTCTTCGGCTTTGGTATTCGACCCATCTATTCCGGTATATACAGAAGACGGAGGATACAGTGGTAGTGGAGAATTGGGTACCGATATGCGTAACCCGGTTTCTATTATCGACCGTACTGATAAGAAACGTACACGCGACCGTATCTTTGGTAATGTATATGCAGAATGGGAAATCATTAAAGGCTTAACAGCCAAAACAGACTTTGGTTACGACTGGTCTCAATGGCAGGAAAAAGAATATACTCCTGTTATCCCTGAAGCGGGTCGTCCGAATTCGGTGGCAGAACTCACCCAGCAAGACTGGCAAAGCACACGCTGGATTAATACTACAACTTTGAAATACGATGGCAAATGGGGACGTCATAAATTGATGGCCTTAGGAGGATGGTCTTTTGAAAACTACAGCATGAACTTTACCAACATGCGTGGTTCTAACTTTGCCTCTGACGATGAATCTCAGCGTTTCATGGACTGTGCAGGAACAATCAACTGGATTCTGACCGGACGTAAAGAATGGGCTTTGATGTCTGCCTTCACACGTTTCGACTATTCTTACGCAGACAGATACTTGTTCTCTGTAAACTTCCGTGCGGATGGTTCTTCTAAATTCTCGAAGAACAATCGTTGGGGATACTTCCCTTCAGTTTCTGGAGCATGGCGTATTTCTGAAGAAGCCTTCTTCGAAGATATCAAGAATACAGTACAGAACTTCAAGCTCCGTGCAAGTTGGGGACAACTTGGTAACCAGAATATATTCGACTATTATCCAACCTATACCAGTGTTGTCAACACACAGGATGACGACGGTTATTATGCAGTATTCGGGAAAGATGAAACTGCTGTAGGCGGACGTTACGAAGCTTCTATCGCAAACAAGGATATCAAGTGGGAAGTAACTACACAGACCAACGTCGGTATCGACTTAAGTTTATTTGACCATTTGGATATTACTGCCGATTACTTTGTCAAGACTACTTCCGATGTATTGCTGCAAGTTCCAGTCACTTCATTGGCTGGTGTAGACAGTGAACCGTGGATTAATGCCGGAAAAGTACGTAACAAGGGATTTGAATTCAGCGCAGCATGGAATGGAGAAAAGAACGGATTCACTTACAATGTATATGGTAACTTCAGTACAATTAAAAACGAAGTGCTTTCTTTAGGAAACGGTAGTGAAGCAATTTACGGAAGTACTTACCGTGGAAGTAACATTACCAGAACAGTGGTAGGAGAACCAATGGCACACTTCTATGGTTACAAAACAGACGGAATCTTTACTTCACAGGCTGACGTAGATGCATATAATCAGAAATACAATAAGAACGCTGTTTTGGGAGATGTTAAATTCGTAGACAATGATAAAAACGGAATCATTGACGGAAATGACAGAACTAATATTGGAGACGGATTCCCTGACTTTACTTATGGATTCGGATTTGATGGTTCATACAAGAACTTCGATTTGTCTTTATTCTTCCAGGGAGTAGCTGGCTACGACATCTTTAAAGCTATAAACTACGAAGGAATGTATGTAAATAAACTGTATAATCAGTTCAGTGACATCTTAGACCGTTACCATCCGGTTAATAATCCAAACGGAACATTGCCACGTGTTACATTGAAAGATCTAAATGGTAATGGTGATTTTTCTGACTTATATGTAGAAAACGGTAACTACCTGAAGTTGAAAAACATCACATTGGGTTATACACTTCCTAAAAAACTGACAACCAAATGGGGTATGCAGAAACTGAGAGTATATGTTACTGCTCAGAATGTATTTACTATTACCAAATACTCAGGATATGATCCGGAATTGGGAGAAACTTATGCAGATAACAACGACAACTACGGAGTTACAGAGTTGGCTGTAGACCGTGGACAGTTCCCGCAAACAAGATCATTCCTTATGGGTGTTAATATTAATTTCTAAAATAAACAGTATGAAACTGAATAAACTTTTATATATATCTTTATTTTTACCGTTGTTCAGCTCTTGTTCACTTGACCGAGAACCTTATGGACTGAACAATTTGTGGAGTTCTGAAGAGAATGCCCAAAAAGCATTAGACGCAGCCTATGTTCCACTCTACGAAGAAGAAGGTTTTGGAGAAGGACACTGGTGGGCTGGCTTACTTAGTGATGACATGGTAACCAACAGACAGGAACCCCCGATGGAACGTTTAGCCTACTTTACAGATGTAACCAACACATATTGGGCAATGTACGATAACTGGAAAGTAATGTACAAAGTCATCCGTCGTGCCAATGACGTATTGGCAAATGTCCCCAATATTGAAATGGCCGAAAGCAAGAAAAGAATTATGCTGGGAGAAGCCAACTATTTATGTGCATTCTCTTATTTCTTCCTTGCAAAACGTTATGGCGGTTTGCCTTTTTATGATTACAACAATCCTACTGAGTTCAACAAACCTCGTGAAACAAAAGAGCAGACTTACAAAAACATTGAAACCTATCTGCTGAATACCATCGAATATTTTAGAGACATTGATGGACAGCCTCTGTGGGAACGTACCAGCGATGATTGGGGACGTCCTAATTTGGGAGCAGCATACGGTTTGCTGGCAAAAGTATATGCACACTGGGGAAAGATGGACAAGTGTAAGGAAATGGCATGGGAAGTTATCAACTCCGGCAAATATTCACTGGAAACAGCAAACGGTAATGGATTTGATTATCTGTTCTCACCTGCAGGAGAAAAGAGCAATGAAGTATTGTTCAATCTGACTCAGCTTCCAGAACGCCACAAATGCTCTATCATTTCTGTAGTTCCAATGTCTTCTTCACTGACTGGAGGTACCGGATGGCGTTACTTTGCTCCAACACAGAGCTTGAGAGATGCGTTTAAGGAAGGAGACTTAAGACGTAAAACTACAGTAGCTCAAGACGGTGATGAATATTCCTGGATTGGTAAAGACTTCATCTTAAAAACACACCCTACAGAACAAGACAAACAAGAAGCTGAAGCTGAAGGAAAGACTGTAGGAGATATTAGCGACATGACAACCGGGTACATGTGTGTAAAATATGCAAATGCTTATTCTACCATGAATGGCTGGGCTTGGGAAGCCGGAGCTGATGTGCCCTTACTGCGTTACTCTGATGTATTGCTTTTGTATGTAGAAGCACTGATGGATGAAAAAGGATTGAACAGCAGCAACCGGGATGCGATGACTTCGGATGCAACAATTCTGAAATATTTCAACGAAGTACATGAACGTGCTTTTGCGGATACACCGGGTTATGACCACAAAGACCAGATTAACTTTATGGATTTGGTGAACGAACGTCGCTGTGAGTTAGCTTATGAAGACGAACGTCATTACGACTTAGTCCGCTGGGAAATGGCTAAAGAGGTATATGCTCAGAATGATAAAGATAAAGGTGCTCGCACTTTTGATCCAGCCAAAGACAGACACATGCCTTTACCTCAGAGCGAAATAGAAAACAGCAACGGAGTATTGATTAACAATCCGGCACCTGGATATTCAGACTTCGGTAACGCACAATAATCTCAAGACTTATTTAATGTCTTTATAAAGACTCACATTAAATATTTCTATTAACTTTGTCATTCTGACGGATACAGGCAGTTCTTGCTACAACGTCAGAATGACATTGTTTATTATTAGGCACATTTAATTAATACACATGAAAAAAACATTATTCTTTTTAATGGGGGCATGTCTTTTAGGAGCATGTACAACCAATACAGAAGAAAATAAGACAGCTACAGAGTATGTAAATCCATTTATCGGCACAGGTTTTCACGGACACACTTACCCGGGAGCTACTGTTCCTTTCGGAGCAGTCCAACTCAGTCCGGATACACGTAGAGGAGACTGGGATGCCTGTTCCGGCTATCACTACTCAGATTCTACATTATTAGGATTTTCACATACCCATTTAAGTGGTACCGGATGTATTGACTTGGGCGATATCCTATTCCGTCCTACAGTAAACGATGTCACCCTCCAAACACAAGGAGACATTTATCGTCCGGCTTCGTTCTCTCACCACACAGAAAAAGCTGTACCCGGATATTATAGCGTCACATTAGACGATGAACAAATCAAAGCAGAGCTGACTGCCACAACTTATGCCGGCATGCATCGGTATACATATCCAGAAGGAAAAGAAGCCCGTATTATTATAGATTTAGCTCATCTGCTGACAGAGGAATTTATCTACGAAGCAGAGCTGAAACAGACTGCCGACAATGAACTGGTGGGTATGCGAAATACAAGAGGATGGGTAGACAATCAGCATATCTATTTCGTAGCACAGTTCTCCAAGCCACTGAAATCGGTTCAATTCATCAGCGATGGAAAAGAAACAACTGATGCGAAAGAAGTGAAAGGAAATCGTATACAAGCTGTAGCCGGATTCGGTCAGGAAAAAGAAATCGTAGCTAAAGTAGGACTTTCTGTAGTAAGCATCGACAATGCACGGGAAAATCTTATCCATGATATACCTCATTTTGATTTCGACTCGATACGCAATCAGGCTTTAAACAGCTGGAATCAGGTCATGGATAAAGTACAGGTTAAAGGAGGTACAGAAGCTCAACGTACCAATTTCTATACCGCATGGTATCACTCATTGGTAGTACCCAATACTGTAAGTGATGTAAATGGAGAGTATCGCCGGCATGACATGAGCATTGGCAAAGTAGCTCCAGGAAGAAAAATGTATTCTACTTTCTCTACATGGGATACCTTCCGTGCATGGAATCCACTTATGACACTGACCGATACTACACTGGTAAACGATATGGTCAACTCCATGCTTGCTATGTACGATGCATCCGGAGAACTGCCTCTGTGGCCTCTGTCTGCCGGAGAAACCGGTACCATGATTGGTTATCACTCTACTTCGATTATTGCAGATGCTTACCTGAAAGGAATTCGGGGATTCGATGCAGAGAAAGCATTACAAGCCATGATTGCATCTTCTGAAAAGAATAAGAAAGGCGCTGATTATTATATCAAATATGGCTTTATCCCTGCTAATATTAAGAAAGAATCAGTATCGTGTCTGCTTGAGTTTGCTTACGATGACTGGACGATTGCACAAATGGCAAAAGCCATGAACAAGCAGGATATATACGATACCTACATTGCACGCTCCCAGAATTACATCAACGTATTCGATGGAAAGACAAAATTCTTCCGTGGCAAGAGAATGGATGGAAACTGGGTCAACGGATTCAATCCTTTTGAACCGGGACGTGACTATACCGAGGCAACTGCATGGCAATATCGCTTCTTCGTGCCTCACGATGTAAACGGTATGATACAACAGTTTGGTGGAATTGAAGCCTTTACAGCTTGTCTGGATTCATTGTTCTCTGTCAGTTCAGAATTGCATGGAGAATTGGTAGATATCACCGGATTGATTGGTCAGTATGCACACGGAAACGAACCGAGCCATCATATGGCATATCTGTACAACTACGTAGGCCAGCCTTGGAAGACTCAGGAAATGACTCGCCGTCTGCTGGATGAAATGTATGCTCCTACTCCGGAAGGTATCATCGGTAACGAAGACTGCGGACAGATGTCGGCATGGTATATCCTGTCGTCTATGGGATTGTATCCTGTATGTCCGGGAAGCAATGAATTCTCGTTGACAACTCCTTTGTTCGAACAGACCACACTGAAACTGGCCAATGGAAAGACACTGACCATTACCGCCAACCATCCGGACAAGAATGTATACATCGATAAAGTTGAACTGAACGGACAGGTTATTGAAACCAATTACCTCACTTACGAACAGTTGATGCAGGGAGGTACACTGGCATTTACACTGACAAACAAGCCGAACCACACCCGTGGTACCGAACCATCCGCTTATCCTCATTCACACACCGAAGGTGAAGTTGTATCTACTCCTTATGTCGATCAGGACTTGGATTTGTTTACCAATCATATTGATGTAGAACTGGCTTCTGCTACAGAAGGCTGTCAGATTCACTATACATTAGACGGTAATGAACCTACTGCAGCATCTCCTGTATACTCTTCTGCGTTAAGCATAGACCAGACTACTACCATCAAAGCGAAAGGATTCAAGGAAGGCTATCAGGCCAGCCGTACACTGACTATACAGGCAACTAAGGCTGAATTCCGTCCTGCCTTGTCTGTTTCTGCCGGAAAGCAAGGTACTGCCTACACTTATGTAGAAGGATACTTCCAAAAAGTAGCCGACCTGAAAAACGGTAAAGTAATAGAAAAAGGAGTCATGCCGGAACCTTCTATCAAAAACGCCAAACAGCCCGACCACTTTGGTTATACATTCGAAGGACTGATTAATGTACCCGAAGAAGGTGTCTATACCTTCTATACCCGTTCGGACGACGGTAGTGTGTTGTACATCGATGGTGAAAAGATTGTAGACAACGATACCTCACATGCAGCCATCAGTGCCACAGGACGCATTGCTCTGCAAAAAGGTTTTCATTCATACAAACTTCTTTATTTCGAAGACTACGAAGGAGAAGAATTGGGTTGGGGCTGGAAACGTCCCTCTGGAAACAAGATGGAAAACATCCCTGCAAATTTGTTGTATGTGAAATAAATATTTAAACCTGATAATAAAAAACAAGTATTCATGAAAGCACCTCATTCTTTTATTGCCTGTCTCGTAACCGGACTGAGCTTTCTTTCTTTGAATGGAAATGCACAAAGTTGCGGCAACGACAGCATCTACAAACTGCCGTATAAAGACACTTACGTCAAAGAGCAGTTGGTAGCAGAAAATACATTTCGTATTGCAAAGCCGAAATATACTTCACTCCCAAAAGACTTTGCACAAGCTAAGGAAATTCTTCCTAATCCGATATGGAACGGACACGAAGAAGAGCTAAAAATGTATTGGCGCGCCTGGGAAATAGCTGTGGGTAATATCCGCAATCCGGAACCGGGTTCGGGATTCGTAATGCCTTATATCGATACGGCTTACAATGGTAATATCTTTATGTGGGACAGTGCCTTCATTCTGATGTTTGCACGTTACGGTGCCCGTTACTTCCCCTTCCAGTATACGCTGGATAACTTCTATGCCAAGCAGCATCCGGACGGTTTTATCTGCCGTGAAATAAAGGATAATGGAGCCGACTGTTTCGAACGCTATGACCCGGTAAGCACCGGACCGAATCTGATTCCCTGGTGCGAAATGGCATACTACCATCAATTTGGAGATACAGAACGCCTGCATAAAATATTTCCTGTTTTATGCGCCTATTACAAATGGTTGAAATTGAACCGTACCTGGCGTAACGGTACCTACTGGTCGAGCGGATGGGGTACTGGTATGGACAATATGCCCCGTGTAAAACAGGGATACAATATGATATTCAGCCACGGACATATGATTTGGCTGGATACTAACCTGCAGCAATTGTTTACCGCCAATCTTCTGCTGGAAATGGGCTTCTACCTTGAGCGCTGGCAAGAAATAGAAGAACTGGAAGACGAAGCAACCATGCTGAAAAAATACATCCGTGAAAATATGTGGGATGAAAAGACCGGATTCCTGTACGACCAGTATGCCGACGGTTCTTTGAGTACTACTAAGGGGATTGGTGCATATTGGGCACTTTATTCTGATGTACTGAATGACGACCAACTCAAACGCATGGTCAGCGAATTGGACAATCCCGCTACCTTCAAACGGAAATTCCGTGTTCCTTCTTTGTCGGCAGACAATCCCCGTTACAAAGCAAACGGACGTTACTGGCAAGGAGGAATCTGGCCCAGCACCAACTATATGGTTATGAACGGACTTATGGAAAAAGGATTCCGTAAAGAAGCCCGCGAAATAGCATTAAGCCATTACGACCAGGTATTCCAGGTTTACAAAAAAACCGGAACATTCTGGGAATATTATGCACCCGAATCGGCAGATCCCGGATTTATGGCTCGTGACGAGTTCGTAGGATGGGGAGGACTTGCTCCTATCGGCGAATTAATTGAATTTATTATCGGTATCAGAGGAGATTATACAGAAAAACAAATTGTATGGGATATGAATCTGACCGAAGCCAACGGTATCGAACGCTATCCTTTCGGACCGGATGGAAGCATTACCATGAAAGCTGCTGCACGCCGTTCTGCATCCGATAAGCCCAAAATTGAAGTGGAATCCAATATTCCATTCGAATTGGTCGTACTCTATGGCGACAAGAAAGAAGTATTCAAAGTAACACCTGGAAAAAATAATTTTTAATATTTGAGAACCATGAAAAAATACCAATGGATTGTAGGAGCAATGCTGGCTTTAAGCCTCTCCTCCCCCACCCAGTCTTTTGCTCAGACTAAAACACAATATCAGTCGAACCGCCCTGCTGTAGATAACAGACATTTTACGTCGGAAGCCATCGAAAAGATTATAGCCGAAGTAAAAGAAGCTATCAAAGATCCTAAACTTCGCTGGATGTTCGAAAACTGTTATCCTAATACACTGGATACAACCGTAAAATTCCAGATGAAAGGCAAGAAACCCGATACTTTCGTACTGACGGGAGACATTCATGCCATGTGGCTGCGCGACTCTTCTGCCCAACTGTGGCCTTATCTGCAACTGATGCAGCATGACAAAAAACTGCAACAACTCATCGCAGGCCTCATCAACAGACAGGCAGAATGTATTCTGCTCGATCCTTATGCCAATGCGTTCAACGATGGTCCTACCGGAAGTTTTTGGGAATCGGACAATACTCAGAATATGCGTAAAGAATTGCACGAACGTAAATGGGAATTGGATTCTTTGTGCTATCCTATCCGTATAGCTTATTTCTACTACATCCTCACCGGAGATACTTCTGTATTCGATCAGGTATGGAAAGACGCCATGAAACTGGCTGTAAAGACCATGAAAGAACAGCAGCGTAAAGAAGGCAACGGACCGTACAGTTTCACACGTAACTGCGAAAAACCGACAGACTCTCAGATTAACGGGGGATTCGGTGCACCGGTAAAACCGAATGGAATGATTGTCTCTGCATTCCGTCCGTCAGACGATGCAACCCAATACGGATTCCTTATCCCATCCAATATGTTTGCCGTAGTATCTCTCCGCCAATTGGCAGAAATACAGCAGAAGGTGTACAAGGACGAAGCATTTGCCAACGAATGTCTGGCTTTGGCACAGGAAGTAGACGATGCCATCCAGAAACATGCCATCGTAAATCACCCCGTTTGTGGAAAAGTATATGCATTCGAAGTAGACGGTTTCGGCAACAGCCTGTGTATGGACGATGCCAACATTCCAAGCCTTTTGGCTGCTCCTTACTTGGGATACTGCAAACAGGATGACCCGTTGTATCAGAATACACGCAAACTGATATGGAGCGACAACAATCCTTATTTCTTCTCGGGAAAAGACGGTGAAGGAGTAGGCGGACCACACGTAGGACTGAATTACGCATGGCCTATGAGTATCATCATGAAAGCAATGACCAGCAACAATCCGGAAGAAATCAAAGAATGTCTTAAGATGCTGCGCGATACAGATGCCGGTACCGGATTTATGCATGAATCTTTCAATGTAAACAATGCAGCCGACTTTACCCGTTCATGGTTTGCCTGGGTTAATACCCTCTTCGGAGAACTCGTTGTAAAAGTATACCACGAATATCCCGAAATATTGAAGGGAGATTTATAAACTTCATTTCATAACTTATTCATCCATCAGCTATGAAAGAATATGTAATAGCACTCGATTTAGGCGGTACGAATTCGGTTTTAGGACTGGTCGACAAAGAGGGAAAGATTCTGAACCGTTCGTCCTTCAAAACCGGAGATTGCCCAACCATAGAAAGTTACGTGACCCAGTGCGCAGAAAGCGCACGGGCACTTATCTCTCAGGCAGGAGGAAAAGAAACAATCAAAGCATTCGGCATCGGAGCACCCGATGTAAACTATTGGGACCAGACCATAGAAAATGCAACCAACCTGCCTTGGAAAGGAATTGTCCCACTGGCTGCCTTGCTGGAACAAGAGCTGGATATTCCCGTATACATGACCAACGATGCCAAAGCAGCTGCCTTGGGAGAAATGTTGTACGGAGCAGCACAGGGAATGAAAGATTTTATCATGATTACGCTGGGCACAGGAGTAGGCAGCGGTATTGTTGTCAACGGTGAACTGGTATACGGGAAACGCAGTTTTGCCGGAGAACTGGGACATACTTCTGTACGTCCGGAAACCGGCAGAGAATGCCCTTGCGGACGCAGAGGATGTGTAGAAGCATACTGTTCGGCTACCGGAGTCGTGCGTACTGCTCACGAACTGTTGGAGCAAAACAACGAAGAAAGTCTGCTGCGTAAACTTCCGAAAGAAACACTTACTTCCAAAGATATTTACGATGCGGCAATACAGGGAGACAAATTGGCCAACCAGATTTTCGAACTGACAGGAAGTCTGTTGGGAGAAGCCTGTGCCAACTTTGCCACATTCTCCGATCCGGAAGCATTCATATTCTTTGGAGGACTGACCAAAGCTGGAGATTTACTGATGAAACCTCTGACACAGACCTACGAACAGACTGTATTCGACAATTATAAAGGTACAGCCCGCTTCCTGATTTCTCAATTGGACGATGCCGATGCAGCCCTGCTGGGAGCTGCTGCATTAGCCTGGACCAGATAAGAAGAGTGTTTTAAATACAAAAAAATACCGCAGTCTTTCGAATGCGGTATTTTTTTATTTCATATTTTCTGTTCCCGAACTTAATCTTTTGCCTGATGAACAGTAAGCTGTGGGAACGGGAATCCGATACCTTCTTTATTAAAGGTTTCATACACCACCTTATTCAAGTCGAAATAAACGTTCCAGTATTCTTCTGTAGAAGTCCATACGCGCAATTTAATATCGACACTGCTGGCTGAAAGTGCCCCCAAACCAATGAATGGTGCAGGATCCTGCAGGATACGGCTATCTTCCTTGATAATACGTTCCAGTACCTCTCTCACCCGGTTATAGTCTTCGCCATATTCCACGCCAATCACCAGTTCTACACGGCGTTTATCCTGCTTACTGTAATTTACAATCGCATTACTGCTCAACGAGCCGTTGGGTACATAAATCACCTTATTTTCCGGAGTAGTAAGAATCGTATGGAAAATCTGTATCTCACGTACAGTACCTCCCACCTTCTGGGCATCCGATTCAATATAGTCACCTACCTTAAAAGGCTTAAATACCAATATAATCAGTCCTCCGGCAAAGTTGGACAGATTTCCGGACAAAGCCATACCGATAGCTACACCGGCAGAAGCCAACAAGGCAGCCAAACTGGTGGTTTCTACCCCCAACTTACTGATAATGGCAAAAGCCAATATCAAATTCAGTGTCAGGTTAAGAAAGCTTCTCAAAAAAGTCTGAACGCTGATTTCCAGCTTCCGCTTTTCAAGAATCTTCACTACAATACGACTAATCTGTTTTATCAGGAAACGGCCCACAATATAAATAATCACTGCGGACAAGATACTCTTCCCAACCTCTATTCCCCACTCTGCCAGTTTACCCAGAAAATCGTCCAATGTCATTCTCTGAGTGACACTAAGTAATGTTAACAACATAATTCTACAATTTATTTATTCATTCAATATTCCTTTTCCCTGACGGATAATTTCCGGTTCGTCATTACAACAATAAATCACGGTAGAAGGTTCAGTCCCTCCCATTCCTCCGTCGATAACCAGATCTACTTCATCTCCCCATTTTTCATCAATCAGTTCGGGATCCATCACATATTCCACATCTTCCTTCTCGCCTAAGGGCACGGTAGTAGTCAGAATAGGCGCATCAAGCAACCGGCAGATTTCACGGATAATCGGATTGTCGGGTACACGTATTCCCACTTCCTTTCTGTTGCGGAAAATCTTGGGCAAACGGCTGTCTGCATTCAGGATAAAAGTAAACGGTCCCGGAAGATTCCGCTTCATCAGCTTAAACGTGGCATTCTCCACCCGCGCATACTCACTGATGTTACTCAAGTCATAACAAATGATAGACAGATTATGTTTACGCGGATCCAATCCTTTCAGCTTGCAGATACGTTCTATCGGTCGTTCTTTCAACGCATGACAACCGATGGCATACATCGTATCGGTGGGATAGATAATGATTCCCCCTTCGTTTAATACATCAATCACCCTTTGCAGGATATTCGGATTGTTGTTTTTATCATACAGTTTCAGTCTCATATTTCAATCCTCTTTTCCTACAAAGATAACACTTTCATGCAGAGGAACAAAGAATCCCACCGAACATATCTTTTCATCTTATCGGAATATTTCCATTTCTTTTGTTACAGACCGGAAAAATAACTTTTCAGTGCCTCTACATATTCTGCCATTGCTTCCCTTCCTTTCGAAGTCATGCGGCAAACGGTACGTGGCTTCTTTCCTGCAAAGCTTTTTTCAATCTCTATGTATCCGGCTTCACTCAATTTGTCGAGCTGGATACTGAGATTTCCGGCTGTAGCCTGTGTCTTCTCTTTCAGATAAACAAACTCAGCCTCTTCTGCCGAAAGCAGGATAGACATTACAGCCAGACGAAGCTGAGAATGAAGTAAAGGGTTCAGTTCTTTGAGCATATCTGTTTTGCCTTTCTGTTAATAATATGACCCGGAACAATCATCATGAACACAAACGAAAGTCCGAAATAAAGATACCAGTGTAACACATGCGCTTCGCCTATGGCATACGATGCCAGCATATAAATGGCAAACACAAAGGCGACCAGCGGAGAGTAAGTTGCCCATGTCTCTTTAATTACTATACCGGTAATGGAAGTCCCTATTCCGCAATAAAGCAGTGCCAAAGGCAACATAAGGGAGAAATCTCCCCGACCGTATACAAAAGTCAGAGCAACGATCACCAGCACAGTCAGTATAAACAAAGCACCAATCACCTGCCATACTTGTATCACTACCCGGTCTGTATACGTAACCAGCGGAGTCTTACGCCCACGCTGCACGAATTTCAATATACCCCAAAAAGCAAACATGGCAAACCACCCTAAAGCCCATACATTGTTTCCGGTAGAGGTGACTAATACAAACAACAGCACCGACAGTAGGGTTGAAAAATATCCCCAGGCCAGAAACTGATTGCCACTGCCTACTTCCATATTCTCGCGTGTAGAACGAATCATCTGAGAGATTAGTTCCAGACTTTCCCTTTCAGTCAATTTCTTTTCTTCCATAGTTACTTTATTTTCGTTCGTTATTTTCTTCTGTATAATACAGGGATATCAGTTCCATGACCAGACTCAATCCCCAGCCGGCTATTACCCATAACACCCACCAGTAAGACGGGGTAAATACATAGTTCATGACGGATAGAAAAATACACATCACGATATAGTGCGCTACCTTCAATTTCATTTTCACCGACCATACTTTCGTATTGCCGGTATTACTGTTCATTGCATCCATAAGTTATGCTTTTTAATATTACAAAATGGTTTATTTTATAAACTACATGCAGTTAAATAAAAGCAAGGAGGCGCGCATCTCTCTTGCTTTCATCGCAAATATAAATAAGTTTATTTTATAAACCAAATGAAAATAAAGTTTTTACAACTATTTTTTCAATTTACAGATCAAAAAAACAGCTATTGTACATTTACAGACATTCAACCTCTCCAAACAAGTCATCGTACTGTATTTATTCAGTTGTATAGCCGACGACGTCGAATATACAATCGACGACGCCGGCTATACATCCAGCGTCGCCAATTACATATTCAGCGACGCTGATTACATCCTACAACTACAGTCCGTTACAAATCCAAACAGACTAATAACAATCTATTTCTTCAATGGAATAACCATATTCCATGTCTTCTCAAAATCCCATTGTGCACGACCTACACCTACCGCAGCGAATAAATAAGCAGGTTTTCCATCTTCAAACAAAATAAACGGACGCTCAAAATTAACAGGAGTAGAAACCGTATTATCATTCCAGCGAATCGTTCTGGAATAGGCTTTTACAGGAGAAGACAAAGTCCAATCTATTCCATTCTCCGATACGGCATGTACACCACCTCCCACTTCGCCACAGATGTGTCCGAAACGGTCTTTCATGACCAGTTCATAATGGTCTTTTTCCCACCATACAAAAGGATCTTCCACATCACTTTCTTTATTTTTTTCTGTGGCAAACTGAAAAATAGGATTTTCTGATATTCTATGATATTCTCCCTGAGGATGATCTGCTTCTGCCACTCCCAACAAAAGAGGTGGTTCCGAGCTCTTTTCCGATGATTTATACATAAGAAATATTTTTCCTGTTTTCGGATTCACAACCGGAGAGGGATTACTGGTAATTGTAGCATCCCAATGTCCCGGGCGAGGTTCTATCACTGGCTTATCCATTCTCTCCCACGGACCATAAAGCGATTTTGCAGATGCCACTCCGATACGTTTATTCACCCATGCTTTTTCAAACCAGTCGTCTACCAACTTTGATCCTGGCTGAGGACGAGGATAGTCGTATGTGGTTCCTACATAAAATAGATAATATTTTCCTTCATAATAGATCACACGTGGATTCATGGCACACTTTCCATCAAAATAAGTAGAGTCCCTCGATCCTATCGCTATATCAGAAAACACATACGGTCCTTCCGGAGTATCCGATACGGCATGAGCAATCTCCGTATTGGTCACCCAATTCCCGAATTCCAAACTTTGAGGCCACATATCAGCAAACATATGATATTTTCCATCCTCTCCTTTTATCACAGAGGATCCCCATATCCAATACCCGTCTCTCATAAAACCGGCCTCCTTGGGAGCAGGCATCAGCTTGTCAATAAAAGCTTCTTTCTTTTCGACAGTACATGAAACAAACAGTACAACGAACAAAGACAAATACCACCAATTTTTCATAGCATTTACAAATAACAACAAATCGTTAAACTTTTAATAGATATATTATTTTCAATAACTTATATTACTAAGTTCCGTATTGAATATTTTTCAGTAGCTTGCAGACGATATAAAGACAGTCGGGAAAATATTAAAAAGAATGGGTATCGTACCTCGACAAGTTACAAAGGTGAAAATAAAAGAGTGTGCTTCATAGCGTCCATCCAAGTCTGTTTTCACAGCAGAAAAGGTCTGAAGAGTTTTTCTCTTCAGACCTTTTTGTGTATTAAAATTCACTTGTAAAGTGGAACTTAATATGCTTGAAATCCATCTGAGCCATCTGGAGTACATAACCGCTGTCGGCCAGGAATACATCGCGTCCTTCGCGGTCTTTGGCCATATACTGGTACTTACGTTTTTTGAACGCTTCCAACTCTGCAGGATCATCACTTTCTATCCAGCAGGCTTTATACAGGCTAATCGGTTCCCAACGGCATTTTGCGTTATATTCGTTTTCAAGACGATACTGGATTACCTCAAACTGCAGCTGTCCCACAGTACCAATAATCTTGCGGCCGTTGAACTGATTGACAAACAACTGAGCCACACCTTCGTCCATCAACTGATCGATACCCTTGTTCAACTGTTTGGTTTTCATCGGGTCTGCATTCTCAATATACTTGAACATTTCGGGAGAGAAACTTGGCAATCCCTTGAAGTGCAAGTTCTCGCCTTCGGTCAGCGTATCTCCGATTTTAAAGGTACCATTATCCGGCAAACCGATGATATCGCCAGCCCAAGCCTCATCTACAGTAGTCTTACGCTGTGCCATGAACTGAGTCGGCGATGAAAAACGCATTGTCTTGTTATGACGTACATGCAGATAAGGAGTGTTACGGGTAAACTTACCGGAACATACCTTACAGAATGCTACACAAGAACGGTGATTCGGGTCGATATTGGCTGTAATCTTGAATACAAATCCGGTAAACTTAGGCTCATCGGGATTTACGGTACGCTCTTCGGCCATCACCGGACGCGGACTCGGTGCAATCTCCACAAAACAGTCGAGCAATTCCTGTACACCGAAGTTATTCAATGCCGAACCAAAGAAAACCGGCGCCAGTTCGCCTTTCAGATAATCTTCAATCTGGAATTCCGGATAAACACCATCAATCAACTCCAGTTCGCTACGGAGTTTCTCTGCCAAAGGAGTTCCGATATGATTGTCCAGATCTTCGGTATGAATATCAACTTCCACTTTCTCTGTTACTACCTGCTTGGACGGTTGGAACAAATTCAGCTTCTGTTCATAAATATTGTATACGCCTTTGAAACGGGGGCCACTTTCGATAGGCCAGGTAAGCGGACGTACATGAATAGACAATTCCTCTTCCAGTTCGTCGAGCAAATCGAACGGATCTTTTGCTTCACGGTCCATCTTGTTGACGAAGATAATAACCGGCGTATTTCGCATACGGCATACCTCCATCAGCTTACGAGTCTGACTTTCCACACCCTTCGCACCATCCACCACGATGATAACACTGTCTACTGCAGTCAGTGTACGGTAAGTATCTTCTGCAAAGTCCTGGTGACCCGGAGTATCCAAAATATTAATCTTGTAGTCGTGATAATCGAACTCCATTACCGAAGTGGTGACAGAGATACCACGCTGCTTTTCAATATCCATCCAGTCGGATGTAGCCGTTTTCTTGATTTTGTTCGATTTTACGGCTCCCGCCACCTGAATCTGTCCTCCGAACAGCAACAGTTTTTCGGTCAACGATGTCTTACCGGCATCCGGATGCGCAATAATCGCAAAGGTTCGTCTTCTTTCTATTTCCGCGTTCATTATATTGATCTATCTAATTATTTTTCAAGTCTATCTATATACATTTAACTATAAAAAGCACACTACAGTGTGCTCGTACAAAGAGATCTCTCTTACTCGAAATCCAGTTCTCCCTGTTTGTCCTTTATGTAATATCCTGCAAGAATAGCCAGCAAATCTCCCACTACTTTGAGCGCCTTCTGTGTTTCTTCACTGATGGTCTTTTTCTGCAGCTTCAGCATCAAGACCCCATACATGGCATCAAAGCAGGTTTCCAGTTCAGGAGCATCCTTATCCGCTCCCTTAGCACGAAGTTCCACAATAAAAGGCAGAGCCTTATAATAGGCAGCACTGTAATAAGGAAATTTAGGCGAATGAAGCAAACGCAAATGCAGGTCTGTAAGCCACACAATTACATTCTTATTGATTTGAATATGCCCTTTTTCCATGACTCCCTCGTCATGCATCATATTTATCAAATCCTGATACCATTGCTCCAGGGCTTTTTTCTGTTCTTCGGTTATGGGATACGGATCGATAATATTCTTCCGTATTTTTTCCATATCGAAACCATTGGCACGAATCAAGTCCTCAATCTGCCACATATACAGCAGATACTCTGCAATATTCTGTTGTTTTAACTGTTGAGAAATATACATATCTTGTTACGAGAAAGATTTTCCAGTAATTGCCATCACAATACCTACTACAGATGCAATCATAACGACTACTCCGATAATGCGGTTCAGTATCCAAATACCCCGTACATTAAAACGGGTACGGACTTTGTTTACAAAATACGTAATACCAAACCACCAGGCCAATGCCCCTATCACAATAGCCAGATATCCTACCAGCTGCAATTCCAGAGGACTTCCCGGCATGACAAAAGAAAAACGGGCAAAAAGACCGATAAATAAGAATATAATCAAAGGATTGGAGAATGTAACGAAGAAAGCCGTAACAAAATTGTGCAAATAAGTACCGCGACTGGCAGAAGTAGGTCGGAGCGATTTCACCGGATTGCTGCGAAAAGTATAAATACCAAAAGCCAACAGCATAATGCTACCTACTACCTGCAGAAAAATCTGATGTTTCAGAATCAGCTCGTCCATAAAACTCATGCCATAGCCAGTTATCAGGGCATAGCAGATATCACTTAAGGCAGCTCCCAAACCTGTTACAAAACCAAACCAGCGTCCCTTGTTCAATGTTCGTTGAATGCAAAGTACGCCGACAGGACCCAGCGGGGCAGACACAACCACTCCCACAATAATCCCTTTTATTAAAATATCCAGTATGGTAACCTGCTCTATCCAATTCATAATGCAAAGATGATACTTTTTTACGAAAGTACCTATTTTTTATAAATAATAATACATCGAATCCAAAGGCTAAAGAAGAAGATAAACAGATTATTTTCCAAAAAGAAATGCCCATGAAAGCCTTTCCTGCAAGACTTTCATGGGCATTTCCTCCTTGAAGAGATTTTATAGCCAAGAATAACTATTTTTTCTTTTTAACAGAATGAAGCACTTCGCCTTTCTTATTGATCATATGTAAAGTCAACTCCTTCTTGTCGGCAGTAATGAGAGAGAACCCGGTCTGATCACTGCAAAAAACAGTACCTTCTGTAGGGTTCACTTTACGGCTTAACGAGCCCGATGAATTTACTACATAATCGATATTACTGCCCTTCATGCGGATATGCTGGAAATTATGGATATGTCCGCATAAATACATGGATACATTATTGTGCTTACGGAGAATTGTATCAAGACGTTTTTGCAAGTCACCACGTTCTGAATCACTTTTAGAAGTTTCAGCATAGATAGGATGATGACCCACAACCAATACCCAGTCTTCTTTGGCAGATGTCAATACAGAATCAATCCAAGCCAACTGTTTGTTCATATCCTGCAATGCTGCATCAGGATAATCTTCTGTATCTTTACGGTATTTATCAATCAGAGGAGCTGTATCAATCATTACCAAACGGACTGTTATGTCATCATTTTCCAAGACCTTAGTATAATAACGATCGGGCATACGCCAGCGGGCACTTACGTTGGTATAATCGGTTACCGCCTGTGAGTTGCTTCTATATTCATGATTTCCTAAAATCGGATACCAGGGCAACATCAATTCCGGGTGACTGTAAATCAACTCATAATTAGTCATCCACAAAGGATCGTTTACACTACGTACTCCTTCAAAGTGATGTACGTCTCCTGCAGCTACCACACACTCTATATCCACATTTTCGGCCATTGTCCCCATCAGTTCGGCAATAGGCTTCTGATCGTAATAACCATTTCGTCCCAAATCATTTGCCATGAAAAAGTTCAGAGGTTTTTCCAAAGCTTTCCAAGCCTGTGGGTTTTGTGCAAATGATGCCAACGAAATCAAAGCAACCCAACATAAAGCAATTATCTTCTTCATAAAAATCTATTGTTTATTTATTATAAATTGTATGATCTCTCCACAAAACTCATCCGAAAATAAGTTTTGCAGAGAGATTACTATGTTTTACAAATGTCTCAATTCGAAATTAGAAACTTACTTTAATACCTGCATTAGCTTTTACACCATAATATTCTGCCTGCATGGTACGTTCTTCTGTTCCCTGATAGTAACGTAAAGGCTGATTCAAAAGGTTGGTAGCTTCTGCATACACAGTACATTTCACTTTCTTTCCAAAAGTATAGCCTGCATTCAAATCCATATAATTTACAGCATCGTAGTAACGATCCAATTCTGCATGTTCGCCCATTTCATCAATAAAGGCAGAAGCATAATTATAAGACAGACGTAAGTTAAATCCTTTTTTCTCGAAATACAGTGAAAGGTTTGCTGTATGTTCCGGTGAACCCGGCAAGCTAAGTCCGGTTTCGTTTTCACGACCTTCGAAATTGAAGTCCTTCACATTGGTATAAGTATAAGTATAGTTACCATAGAAACCTACACATTTCAATGCCGGAGCAATGAATCCGAAGTCACGCTGATAAGCCAATTCCACACCAAACAAGTCAGCATCACCACCGTTTACAGCCTGAGTAATTTTAAAGTTCACATCTTCGTATCCAGGATATCCGCCACGAGTACGCTGATCTACGATAAAGTCATCGATACGTTTGTAGAACAAACCGGCCGATACAAGACCAATACTCTTGAAGTAATAATCTGCACTCAAGTCAAAGTTATACGAAATGGTCGGAGTCAAATCAGGGTTACCAATAACAATTTCTTCATCATCCAAATCCAATGCTACATTCGGAACCAATGCAGAATATTTCGGTCTTGCCAATGTTTCGGTGAACGAAGCACGCAACTTCAAGTCATCGTTTACATCAAACTTATACAACACACTTGGCAAGAAGTTTACATAATTGTTCTTTCTTTCACCAGTAGGCTCCAGTGATTCATCGCCATCCGCCGGTTTCAACCAGTTCCATCCACTATATTTCAAGTTGGTAGCTTCCATACGCAGACCCAATACCAACTGATGACGTTTTCCCAAATTCTGGTCAAAGCGAACATATGCAGAAGTTACACTTTCGGTTGCATCGTAGTTACCAGAAGATTCTTCCCACAAGCGTTCACCTTCCATAGAAGCAAAGTTCATATCTCCCAGGTATTCTTTTTTCACGAAATCAGTACCTTTATATTGTGCTCCCGGCATATATCCATCACGTACCTGATAAGCCAAATGATTCAAATAATCAGTATTGGTTTCTCCATACGCATCTTTGTAATCGTAAGCTTCTATATCTTTTGTTTTAGATTTACGCACATATTTTGCACCGAATTTCAATTTATTGCCATATAAACCGGAAGCCAAGGGAAGTTCGAAATTCAAATGGAACTTAGCATCATCTTCATGAATTTTCTGATTTGAATTTGTCAATGCATCTACCTCCCATTCACCTTCTCTTGTATTTATCAAGTTGGTGACATACGGGAAACGAGTGCCGGCATTTACCACATCCAGAGAAATGTCTTTCTGCTTCAAATTGAAATAACGTTCTTCCGGACGGTCTTCACTTGCACGGGCATATGAAGCTCCCCAGTCCATCTGCAGTTTTCCAAACAAATGCTCACCTTCCAATGAATAATCCATTGTCTGCTGCAATTCCAAACGAGCGTTGCGATTATCCGACGAACCACCTTTTGTTTCAACTTCTACTTTAGCTTCTCCATCGGCAGCAGCATCCAAATCTTTGTAAGAAATACGATAACGATTTTCCCAGTCATGACGACGGTTATAAATACTCTTGAATGTCAGTTTATGATTGGGGTTGAAGTTATAATCCAATGCCAATGAATAACTCTGTCGCTGACGAGTTACGTAATACTGACGAGTTTCAGCATCTGTAATGAAAACTTCACCTGTTTCTTCGTCACGATCGTATTCAAATTCCACATCATCCGAACCAATAGGTGCATTCTGATAAGAAACAGCAGCCATCACACCCAGTTTATCGTTAAAGAAACGGTCACCGTAAGTAAATCCAAAGTTCATCTGTGCATCTTTACTTACAGGGTTATATCCTGTACCGGCTGTTGTATTCAACACTCTCTTATAAGGAGTACTCTTTGTAATCAAGTTGATAGAACCACCAATGGCATCTGCATCCATATCAGAAGTAACTACCTTATTTACCTCTATAGTCTGTACCATATCAGAAGGAATCAGGTCCAACTGAACATTACGCACATCTCCTTCTGCAGAAGGAAGACGGTTACCGTTGATTGTCACAGAACTCAAATCGGCAGATGTACCACGAACCTGACCGAAACGAGCTTCACCCTGGTCGTACTGTACATTGATACCACTGATACGTTTCAAAGCATCACCAATATTGGAATCAGGGAATTTACCTACTTGGTCGGCAGATACAACATTTACAACTCCCATTTTATTTTTCTGTGCATTCAATGCTTTTCTCTGTCCGGTGAATACACCCTTCACGCTTACTTCCTGAAGTTCCAATCCCTCTTTCAGTATAATTGTTTTTTCCAAAGTCTTTCCTTCCGGAACTGTCACTGTCATTTCGGTGGGAGCATATCCTACATAAGTAACTTTAATTTTATAAGTGCCTGGTTTCAGATTGGGAAGTGTATAAAAACCATCCATATCACTGATTACTCCAGTTTTCAAGTTTTCTACATAAATAGATGCTCCCGGCAAAACATGCTTGCCAGCATCCACCACACGTCCACGTATTACTCCCAACTCTGGAGAAACCACATTATTTTCAGACCATGCTACATTTAAAGATGCCGCAGAAAGAAACAGCATCGCTGCTACCCTAAAAGTTTTTTTCATTGCTTTTATAATCTTTTAAATACTGCGACAAAGGTCGACTATTCCAGTTTCATAGTCTTTTCAGGTTATTTAAAAATTCATCACATTTGTTTTACAAAATTATTACACCCTACCTCCCAAAATCAGATTTATTATTAACCTATAAATGAGAAAAGCTCAAAAAGAAAGCCTTTATCGAATTGGAGCACAAGAAATTTCTTTCCAAATGCAACCTCAGATAAAGGCTTTTATCATGGCGATTATAATTATTATATCAGTATTACAGACTCCATAGACATATTGATTTTTCCAAGTGTATGCTCACATCAAGAAAATATCATTGAAATAAAAACGAAAAGGTATCAATTTCATGGAAAAAGAAACCACCCTCTCCGATATTATTCCGAATCTCTTTCGCAAGCCGGAAGTGTTATGCTGTTTACTGTCCGCAGCCAGTAATCTTTTACATCCTTCCAATGATAGTAAGGAGCAATATCTGTTTTTACCATTGGAAGTGTAACCTCACGCTCATTAAGCAACAACTTTACAATAACATCTTGCGGATTCTTCTTTTTCCGATAAAAAATCAACTGAACATTTCCACACATCGGAATAATACGGTAAGTACGGAAAGTATCTGCTATTTTCTGCCAGTCGGACGTGGATGCTGATAAATTATCAATACCCATCAGTACTGTCAATGAAGCCAAATTTGTATCGTGTCCATAACGCAATGTAGCAGCAGGATGTCCTGAAGCGATCACAGAATCGGCTGTCACCACAAAATTCTCAAGCAAGTTACGCTCCAGTTTATACATACAGGCATCACTCAACGGAGAAGCTCCTTTCTCATAATACCATTCGAAATTATTTCTTTGCCACATGTCATATTTTTCATCCAAAGTAAAGAGGAAAGACAAATCTTTCTGCCCATAACTACTCTGACTGATTCCATGTAACTCGAATAAATCTTTCATTAAGGTGACAGAATCGATTGAATCGGCATATTTCCGATTGTTGAATAAAGTCTTCATAAGATGAGACGGATGTATATAGACACTGTCTGCCAGACGGTAGACTTCATCCATTTCGGAAAGATGCATTTCTTCATATGCCGGATTCTTATACTTTATATAATAGGCATCATGCTCACTGGCATCCATTGTGATATCCAAAGCGGGATTTAACCCTTTCAGTTCCACACAAGCTGCAGCCATCGACAAAAATGCCCGCGTTTTATAAGTAGAACGAGCATCTACATGCACACCGCTTGTAAAGACAGAAGGATAACGATGAAACATTCTTGCTACCAAATCTCTATGCTGCTGCGCTCCTTTAGGAGTAAGTTCCCCATAACGTCCTTCGGCCTCCTTTGCCAAACTTTCAATTATCTCTAAAGCCTTTTTCCCCTCTTTAGTCAATGCACCACAACGTTTCGCTTCTCTTAGCACAGCCAGAGGTCTATCATACTTTTTCTGTTTTGTCAGATAACGTGAACCATGACGTGCAAACATCGAAATATAAAAAGGCTCATAACCTTCCGGAGCTTCTGTCAATGTAACATCAGGTACCTGATAAGCATAATACTTTCCGGCAGACAAATCCTGATTTCTCTTAATCTCGTCCTTTGCACTTTGAGCCCATACCGTTCCGGAAAACAGACATAGGGCCATTATAATCCATATCTTTTTCATACATTTTTTTGACTTTAAAAGTACCATTTCTAATCTTATCAGTATATCTTCATTACCGTATTTCCTTCAAGCAACCCCTATTTTTCATAGAAATGAAACATTTATATCACACATTTTACATATTACCTTTTTCATACAAATTCAAGTTATGCATCTATACAAGCCCAACGTAAAGCAAATCACACACACTAATCTGCATTTCGGCGCGGTTATTCCACAGAATTTCCGTACCTTTGCAAGGCATTAGTAAGTTCGAACTATATATTAATAATCTATAAGTGCTATGATTCTATTTTTCAGAACACCCACTAACAGCGTAATTGCCACAGCATGCAATCAGGAGCTTCATGCTGAGGACATCAACAAACTGTGTTGGCTTTATAGCGAAGCCACTCTCGAAACAGAAGATAATCTGAAAGGTTATTTCATCGGTCCACGCCGCGAAATGATAACTCCGTGGAGTACCAATGCGGTTGAAATCACCCAAAATATGGGCATCAACGGTATCCACCGAATTGAAGAGTATTTCCCTGTAAAGGATGAAAATGCCGATTACGACCCGATGTTGCAACGTATGTACAAAGGACTCGACCAAACAATCTTTGATGTAGACATCAAACCGCAGCCCATTGTATATATCGACAACCTGGAAGAATACAATGAAAAAGAAGGTCTGGCTCTTTCACGCGAAGAAATGGACTACCTGATGAAGGTAGAAAAAGACTTGGGACGTAAACTGACTGATTCCGAAGTTTTCGGTTTCGCACAGATTAACTCCGAACACTGTCGTCACAAAATCTTTGGGGGAACATTCATCATCGACGGACAGGAAATGGAGTCTTCACTGTTCCAAATGATCAAAAAAACGACTCAGGAAAATCCGAACAAAATTATTTCTGCATACAAAGACAACGTTGCTTTTGCAGAAGGACCGGTAGTAGAACAGTTCGCTCCACAGGATCACTCTACTTCCGACTATTTCGTAATCAAAGATATCAAGACTGTAATTTCGCTTAAAGCCGAAACACACAACTTCCCGACTACTGTAGAACCGTTTAACGGAGCTTCTACCGGTACTGGTGGAGAAATCCGTGACCGTATGGGTGGTGGTAAAGGTTCATGGCCGATTGCCGGTACAGCAGTGTACATGACTTCTTATCCACGCACTGAAGAAGGACGTGAATGGGAAAATGTTCTACCAGTCCGCAAATGGTTGTACCAGACTCCGGAACAGATTCTGATTAAAGCATCAAACGGTGCATCAGACTTCGGTAACAAATTCGGTCAACCGCTGATTTGTGGTTCTGTGCTTACTTTCGAACACCAGGAAAACGGCGAAAAGTATGCATACGACAAAGTAATCATGCTGGCAGGAGGTGTAGGATATGGTACACAGCGCGACTGTCTGAAAGGCTCACCTGAAGCAGGTAACAAAGTAGTAGTAATGGGTGGAGACAACTACCGCATCGGTTTGGGTGGTGGTTCTGTATCTTCTGTAGAAACCGGACGCTACTCTTCAGGTATCGAGTTGAACGCTATCCAGCGTGCCAATGCAGAAATGCAGAAACGTGCTTACAACGTAGTACGTGCACTCTGCGAAGAAAATGAAAACCCAATCGTATCTATCCACGACCACGGTTCGGCAGGACACGTAAACTGTCTGTCTGAGTTAGTGGAAGACTGTGGTGGATTGATTCATATGGATAAGTTGCCTATCGGCGACGAAACTTTGTCGGCAAAAGAAATCATTGCCAACGAATCGCAGGAACGTATGGGCTTGCTTATCGACGAAAAAGCCATCGAACATGTACAAAAGATTGCAGAACGTGAACGCGCTCCGATGTACGTGGTAGGTGAAACAACCGGTGACCATCGTTTTGCTTTCGAACAAGCTGACGGTGTACGTCCGTTCGATCTGGCAGTAGACCAGATGTTCGGTTCGTCTCCTAAGACTTACATGGTAGACAAGACTGTAGAACGTCATTACGAAAATGTTTCTTACGACCCTGCTAAACTGAACGAATACGTAAGCCGCGTATTGCAGTTGGAAGCAGTAGCTTGTAAAGACTGGTTGACCAACAAGGTAGACCGTTCTGTAACAGGTAAGATTGCACGCCAGCAGTGTCAGGGCGAGCTTCAGTTGCCGTTGAGCGACTGTGGTGTTGTAGCTCTCGACTATCGTGGTGAAAAAGGTATTGCTACTGCATTGGGCCATGCTCCTCAGGCTGCTTTGGCTAATCCGGCTGCCGGCTCTGTACTGGCTGTATCCGAAGCATTGACCAACCTGGTATGGGCTCCGCTTGCAGAAGGCTTGGACAGCGTATCACTTTCTGCCAACTGGATGTGGCCTTGCCGTGCTCAGGAAGGTGAAGATGCACGTCTGTATACTGCAGTAAAAGCCTTGTCTGACTTCTGCTGCGAATTGCAGATTAACGTACCGACCGGTAAAGACTCTCTGTCTATGACTCAGAAATACCCGAACGGCGAGAAAATCATCAGCCCGGGAACTGTTATCGTTTCTGCAGGAGGCGAAGTTTCTGATGTCAAGAAGGTAGTTTCTCCGGTAATGGTAAACAAAGCAAAATCTACATTCTATCATATCGACTTCAGTTTCGACCAGCTCCGTTTGGGAGGTTCTGCTTTTGCACAGTCATTGAACAAGGTAGGCGACGACGTTCCTACTGTACAGAATCCGGAATACTTCCGCGACGCATTCCTTGCTGTTCAGGAACTGGTGAACAAGGGATTGATTCTGGCAGGTCACGATATTTCTGCCGGTGGTTTGATTACTACTTTACTGGAAATGTGCTTTGCAAACGTAGAAGGTGGTATGGAAATCAACCTCGACAAGCTGAAAGACCACGATATCGTAAAAGTATTGTTTGCAGAAAACCCGGGCATCGTTATTCAAGTAGCCGACAAGCATAAGGCAGAAGTAAAGAAGATTCTGGAAGATGCAGGTGTAGGTTATATCAAATTGGGTACTCCAAGCGAAGAACGCCACATTCTTGTATCGAAAGACGGTGCAACTTATCAGTTCGGTATCGACTATCTGCGTGATGTATGGTATTCTACTTCTTACCTGCTCGACCGCAAGCAGAGTATGAACGGCTGTGCCAAGAAACGTTTCGAAAACTACAAGCAGCAACCTATCGAATTAGTATTCGACAAATCATTTACCGGTAAGTTGTCGCAGTTCGGTCTCAACCCAGACCGTCGTACTCCAAGTGGTATCAAGGCAGCTATCATCCGCGAAAAAGGTACCAACGGCGAACGCGAAATGGCATACATGCTGTATTTGGCAGGCTTCGATGTGAAAGACGTAACCATGACCGACTTGATTAGCGGACGTGAAACACTGGAAGATATCAACATGGTAGTATATTGCGGTGGTTTCTCTAACTCCGACGTATTGGGTTCTGCAAAAGGATGGGCAGGTAGCTTCTTGTTCAACCCGAAAGCAAAAGCAGCCCTCGACAACTTCTACGCACGTGAAGATACTTTATCACTGGGTGTATGTAACGGTTGCCAGCTGATGATGGAACTGGGACTTATCACACCGGAAGACAAGAAAAAAGGCAAGATGCTGCACAACGATTCACATAAGTTCGAATCTAACTTCCTGGGTGTAACCGTACCAATGAACCGCAGTGTAATGTTCGGTTCGCTGAGCGGCTCGAAACTGGGTATCTGGGTAGCACACGGAGAAGGTAAATTCTCATTGCCTTACCCGGAAGATCACTACAATGTAGTATTGAAATACTCATACGACGAATATCCGGGCAATCCAAACGGTTCAGACTACAGCGTAGCAGGTATTGCAAGTCAGGACGGACGCCATCTGGCAATGATGCCTCACTTGGAACGTGCTTGCTTCCCATGGGAAAATGCATACTATCCGCTTGATCGTGTACACGAAGATCAGATCACTCCGTGGATGGAAGCTTTCGTAAACGCACGCAAGTGGGTTGAAGCACACAAGAAATAACAACTACTTTTCTTCATAAATCAGAACAAGGGCTATCTCAATCGATTTGAGGTAGCCTTGTTTTTTATACTCATATTTTCCAAAGAGCCCGTTTGCTTTTATAGCCAAAACTATTAGTTTTGCACTCACAAAGAACTGAAAACACACATTATGAAAAAACACATCATCCCTGCTATTCTGGCCGGAATTCTTGCTATGCAAGGCCATGCACAACAGCTCGACACTCACAACGAGAAACTGGATAAAGTATTCCAAATTGCCACACAGACCCTATACAAAAATGTAAAAGACAGCATCATCAAGGCTGGAGGCTCTTATGGAGGAGAATGGACAAGAGATATTTCAATCAACACTTGGAATGCCGCCAATCTGCTACTACCCGAAGTTTCCGAATATTCTTTATGGCATGTAACTATCAACCACAGGACACAAATCGGACATCAGTATTGGGATCAGATTATCTGGGTAACAGGTGCCTACGACCACTATCTGGCTACTCAAGACAAGGCTTTTCTGAAACAGGCATATATTGCATCTAAAAATACAATGCAAAAGTTGGAAAACGAAGTCTTCGATTCTGAATATGGCCTGTTTACAGGTCCCTCTGTATTCAATGATGGAATAGCCGGATACGAAGAGCCGATTTTCGACCCCAAGAACACCTCCAGCTATGTATTGGATTACCCCAATGCCAAGCCTATCAAATGCCTCAGCACAAACTGTATTTATTATCATGCCTACCAACTGATGGCGGAAATGGCCGACAGACTGGAATCTCCCCAAGAAGCTGAGACCTATCGCCAGCAGGCAGAAACTCTGAAAGCCGCTATACGGAAACATCTGTTCAACACAGCTACCTGTCAGCTGAGTTATCTCATCGACGGACAGGGAAATACGCATCATTTTCAAGAAGGATTGGGTATGGCATTTGCCATCATGTTCGGGGTTGTAGATTCCAATGAAGCTAAAGAAATAGTCGATAAAGCTTATGTAGGTCCATACGGATTACCATCGGTTTATCCCGCATTCAAAAGATTCTCCAAACAAAGACCTGGAAGACACAATGTACTGGTGTGGCCGTTTGTCAACGCATTCTGGGCAGATGCAGCTCTGCAAACCGGAAGAGCAGATAAGTTTGTATTCGAACTGGAGAACCTATGCAATTTGGTTTTAGACAGCAAGTCCTGCTTTTACGAGATTTATGATACGTATACAGGAAGAGTCTGCGGAGGATGGCAGACCGGACACGAAACCGGAAAAGACTACGAATGGGACTCCATACACGACCAGACCTGGTCGGCCACAGGTTTCCTGCGCATGGTATTCCGGGGAATCCTAGGATTGCAATTCACAGAAAACGGACTGCAACTGACTCCCAACCCTTATCTGATGAAGCATTTCGGATTCGAAACGATTTCCGACTTACGCTACCAGCAAGGAACACTCCGAATCAGACGTACCGGAAATGGAAATACAATCAAGGAAATCAGAATTAACGGTAGGTATGCAGGACGACAAACAGCCTTAGTCCTTGCACCTCATCAGGGAAATACAGAGATAGAAATCATAACCGGAGAGTAAAGTTTATACCCTCTAAAAACGCGACTTGTATCGTGAGCTCACGTGACTTGTATCGAAGGCCAACGATACTTGTATCATAAGCTCACGATACAAGTCACGTTTTTGCAAAGAAACAGAAGCAGAAAATTCCTTTCAATTCCGAGAGATATATACACAGAAAAAACGCCACAAACGGAGACTACCGTTCGTGGCGTTTTCTATTTTTATCTAGATAGAGATTATACCAAGTGTGCAATCAGTTCTTCACGGTCGCCAGCCAAAAGGTCGATTACCGGAATTTCAATCATGGTGTAGCATCCCGGTTTCTGGCGCATAGAAGCACGAGCAACGCAAACCAAAACCTGAGCTGTCAATGCAGGGTTGTTGATCTTCATATCGAACTCGAACAACTGGTTGTGAGTCTTACCTGATACACCCTTACGAACCAAGTTCACACCGTGACCGACGTCGTTCAAATCGTCTACGCAAGGTACCTGGATTACGTGTGTTTCGTCGTTTACAAAGTAAGGGTCAGCTTTGATAGCAGCTTCTACAGTCTTGAAGTCAGCACCTTCTTCCAATTCTACATATACCATACGGCGGTGGATTCCGGTACCAACAGGAATTGTCATAGACAATGCATCTTTTACACCTTCGATAGCACGGACAGCCACAGAGTGTCCCATACTACGACCCGGACCAAAGTTAGTATAAGTGATACCCTTCGGAGCAATTGCTTCCAGCAATGTACGTACTACAGAGTCGCTTCCCGGATCCCATCCTGCAGAAATAACAGCTACCGCATTACCAGCCTTAGCCGATTCGTCCAAAGAACGGCGCAAAGAAGTAATCTGTGTATGGATGTCGAAACTGTCTACAGTATTGATACCCATAGCCAAAATCTGTTTTGCATATTCTTCTACGCTACGAGTTGGAGTAGCAAGGATAGCTACATCTACATCCTGCAATTCCTTAATATCTTTTACCACCGGATAGTTGGCCAATTCTGCCGGCTTGTTTTCTGCGCCATGACGACGAACCACACCTGCAATTTCGAAATCGGGTGCAGCTTCCAGTGCTTCAATTGTAAACTTACCGATATTACCGTAACCTACTACAGCTGCTCTAATTTTTTTCATATTTCTTCTTTTATTTAGTGAATACTCTTAATTTGTTTTTCCTCTTATCTATATAACAAAAGAGGGATGAATTTTGATATTGCAAAAATACAGAATTAGAATCATTCTAAACTAATAGATAGGCTACGTTTTTGAAAATATTCTGCCCCAACTTACAATTTATAACTTTCTTATGGTTATTTTTGTATTGAATTTATAATTTATCAGTAAAATATGATTGAATATATCAAAGGAGAACTTACCGAAATTACTCCGGCGGTAGCAGTAGTAGAATGTAACGGAGTAGGTTATGCCATCAATGTATCGCTCAACACCTTTTCTGCCATTCAGGGAAAAAAGGAAGTAAAGCTTTATATTTACGAAGCGATACGCGAAGATGCCTACGTATTATATGGTTTTGCTACCAAGCAGGAGCGAGAGCTCTTCCTTTTACTCATCACCGTTTCGGGTATCGGAGGGAACACTGCCCGCATGATTCTTTCGGCACTGAGTCCGTCGGAGCTGTGTAATGTCATCAGCAGCGGAAACGATAAACTGCTGAAAACGGTAAAGGGTATCGGACTGAAAACAGCGCAACGCATCATTGTCGACCTGAAAGACAAAATCGCCTCAACCGGCATCCAGCCCGCAGAAACCGGAACAGCAGCCAATACCATGCTTCACTCCGAAATATACGAAGAGGCTGTAGCCGCACTCACCATGTTGGGATTCCCGCAAGCTCCGTCGCAAAAGGTAACTGCCACCATTCTGAAAGAAACTCCGGAAGCTACCGTAGAGCAAGTCATCAAACTGGCTTTGAAAAGATTATAGAGACTTTTCCGGTGGCAGATAAAACTTTTACTGCTGCCGGCTTGTTCTATATATATTACTAATCATTTAAATACAAAACACTATGACACACACAATGCCCGAACTTCCTTATCCGATGGAAGCACTTGCTCCACACATGAGCAAAGAAACATTAGACTATCACTACGGCAAACACCTGCAGACTTATGTAGACAACCTGAACAAACTGATTCCGGGTACACCTTATGAAAACAGTACTTTGGAAGAAATGGTATGCAAGGCAGAAGGACCTGTATTCAACAATGCAGCTCAGACATGGAATCATACTTTCTTCTTCCAAAGCCTGACTCCGGCACAGACCGACATACCTGCCTCACTGGCCGATTTGCTGACACGCGATTTCGGTTCGGTAGAAGCCTTTAAGGAAGCATTTGCCAAAGCAGCTGTAGGATTGTTCGGTTCCGGATGGGTATGGCTGGTTGCCGATGCAGAAGGTAAATTGTCAATAAAAGCAGAAAGCAATGCAGGAAATCCACTGCGTCAGGGACTGAAACCTGTACTGGTTATCGACGTATGGGAACATGCCTATTACATAGACTATAGAAACCGTCGCGCAGCATTCGTTGAAGCGTTCTGGCATTTGGTAGACTGGGGAAAGGTAGCAGCACGCTGCTAAACTAAATATCCAAAAAACAAAAAGATTTCCTTCTTTCCGAAGGAAATCTTTTTTATATCATACTCTTAAGAGACATCAGATATATATCAAAAACTTAATCCACAAGCAAAATAAGCTCCCTCTGTAGCCGGATTCCAACTGATTCTTGCAAACAAAGGAAGAGAGAAGCGTTCAGTCACCGCTACCTCTTTCTGTACTTTCAATCCTACATCCGATACAGCAAATCCATTGACTCCATCGTTATAAAAATCGGTTGCATAGGGTACGGCTCCCACTTCTGCCGTCCATTCGAATCCTCCTAACCGGAAAGGAACTTCCAGCGATACATACGATGAATAAGCACGATTTCCCTCTGCATTTACTCCGTCATATCCGGCAAAATTAGTAAACCAGTTTAATGCAAGGAAGCCGAAATCATAACCAACCTGTGCTTCAAAAGTATGCGATGTATTCGTAGCTCCATAGTGAAAATAGCCTGTATCTCCAGCCGTCCAATAGTCTGTTACCGAAACAGAAAACCCACCGGTTTCGTAGCCCAAAGTCAAATCAATTTCTTTTGGATCTTCCGAATCGAAGCCCGCATTTCCCCATCCGGACAAATAAAATCCTTTATAAGATACCGTAATCTCAGGCTGTATACTTACTCCACCTAAATCCTGTCCACGCCAGATATATGCACTGGTAAAGTCTATCCCAAAATCTACTTCCGGCTTTTCCTGTGCCATCACTCCTAATGGCAACAATGCCATCATACCTGTAATCAGTGTCTTCATCCTTCCTTACCCTGCTCCTTACCTTCTTCGGCCTCTTCTATTTTACGGGTAACAAACTGAATCTTCAGATTGGCCTCTTTCTGTTCTTTCTTTATCTCTTCAATACCTGTCAGAATGCGGGCCAGTTCGCTTAGTTCAGCAATAGCCTTTACATCATTAGGTTGCATTACAGTCTTGTAATTACGGTCGCCAATAAACTCCAGACGGATATTCTTCTTATCACGGTTGGCTACCAGGAAGGCTATTACTCCTCCGTCATTACCCAATTTATAATCAGCCTTCTCAATAGCCTTTCCCAAATCAGTAGTTTCATAACTATCCGGCGAAGCAGGTGTTTCGGCAAACAAATCCCCAGCTGTCACTTTCACAGCCGTATGATGAATATTTCCTCCTGCACAATAGATGGAAGTCAACGACATTTCCCCCAACTCATTGACCTGTCCGCGCAAGAAAGAACGTCCGATGTTTTTCTCTACAACCTGAGTAGGATAGAAATAGTTGCCTACTTCCTGATAAGCCGTATCTTTCTCCAGCACGAAACGTCCTTTTATAGCATCCAGCTCTGCCTGTTTCACCGCCATTACACTATCCAGATAAACCAGAGTTTTCTGCTGTTCTTTCAAATCCACCTGCTGCATAAGACGCACAGCTGATTTTCGGACATCAAATGCTTTGGGATATAAAGTACGTATACTGTCAATCTGCAATTTAGCCAGACTATAGTCTCCATCAGCAAACGAAAGTTCTGCACGCTGAAACAATTCACCCGCTTTCTTGTTGTCGCTGCCACACGCTGTCAGCAACGCTGCCAATACCAAGGTTGTCAATCCTGCCTTCTTCATATTACTATACTTATTTTTCATGGGGCAAAATTACAATTATTTCGCCTATCTACCTTAAATTCATGACTTTTTTCATGTTCATACCACTCAGCGGATAGAAAGAAAAGCAGAATCATCTTCACCGGAATACATACAACTTTCAAACATTAGGAAGGAATGGTGTTTTTTTTGTAATTTTGCATTCCAATTATAACAAACGAGAATGGAACTGAAAGAACACTTTACTGGCAAAATATTCAACCTGATTTCCGAAACAGCCGACGAATTGGGATTGGAATGTTATGTGGTAGGTGGATATGTACGCGACATATTCCTGAACCGCCCTTCGAAAGACATTGACATTGTAGTAGTAGGAAGCGGCATAGAGATAGCCGAAGCGTTCGGAAAGAAACTGGGACGTGGAGCTCATATATCCGTATTCAAGAATTTTGGTACCGCACAAGTAAAATACAGAGATACAGAAGTGGAATTTGTAGGGGCACGCAGAGAGTCTTACAGCCACGACAGCCGGAAGCCTATCGTTGAAGACGGTACGCTGGAAGATGACCAGAACCGACGCGACTTTACCATTAACGCCATGGCAGTCTGCCTCAACCGGACACGTTTCGGAGAGCTGGTCGACCCGTTCGGTGGTTTGGACGATTTGAAAGAGCGTACCATACGTACCCCACTCGATCCGGACATCACTTTCAGCGATGATCCGCTCCGCATGATGCGCTGCATCCGCTTTGCCACTCAGCTCAATTTCTATATAGACGATGATACTTTCCAGGCCTTGGAGCGCAACAAGGAACGTATCAAGATTATATCACGCGAACGTATTGCCGACGAACTGAACAAAATTCTGTTGTCGCCCGTTCCCTCAAAAGGGTTTGTCGATCTGGACCGCTGCGGACTTCTTGAATTGATTTTCCCTGAACTTGTAGCTTTGCAAGGTGTAGAGGTGAGAAACGGGAAAGGACATAAAGATAATTTCTACCATACACTGGAAGTAGTAGACAACATCTCTAAAGTGACCGACAATCTTTGGCTGCGCTGGGCAACCTTGCTGCACGACATTGGTAAACCACGTACCAAACGTTGGGAACCTCGCACAGGATGGACATTCCGCAACCACAACTACATCGGCGAGAAAATGATACCGGATATCTTCCGTAAGATGAAGCTGCCGATGAACGAAAAGATGAAGTATGTACAGAAGCTGGTGGGACTGCACATGCGCCCTATCGTGATTGCCGACGAAGAAGTGACCGACTCGGCTGTACGCCGTCTGTTGTTCGAAGCCGGCGATGATATTGACGACCTGATGATGCTCTGTGAAGCCGACATCACTTCGAAGAACGAAGCACGCAAACAGCGTTTCCTCGACAACTTCAAACTGGTACGACAGAAGCTGAAGGATCTGGAAGAGAAAGACCGCATCCGTAATTTCCAGCCACCGGTAGACGGAGCAGAAATCATGAAAGTATTCAATCTGCAGCCTTGCCGCGAAATAGGAAGCCTGAAGAGTTCTATCAAAGATGCAATTCTGGATGGCATCATTCCCAACGAGCATGATGCAGCTTTCGAATACATGCTGAAAAAAGCTGAACAGATGGGACTGAAACCAGTCAATCTTTCATAATACTGACACTTTATCTGTATGACACAGCCACATATCTTATGTTTATTTCATGGATATGTGGCTGTGCGCTTATAAACATCTACACTTTAGTTACATTTTTTCATTTCTTAGTATTTCATTCTGTCCGGATGGTACTGTTCGCTTTTATTCCTTTTTTCATATTTTTTTACACGGCCATAACTTTGCATTGTTAAAACAGAATAAAAGTAAAAACAAGTAAATTATGAAGACAATGTTCAAGTGGAACATAATATTAAGCATCTTATTATGTTCTTATCTGTCAAGCTGTTCATCCAATGATGACCAGGGAGGAAATTTCGACATGGCTCAGCTAATTGGCAGCCAATGGGAACGCAACTATTCGTGGATAGGCGATGATGCAGCCTGGGAAGAAGGAAAAGGAACACTGACCTTTACCAGTTCACGGGAAGCACAGGAAATCGTAAACTATCACGGAGAGGATTGGCGATACAACTACGATGAAGATGTAAATGAACTGAAGCCATACTCTGGAACAAGTACTATTTTTTACAGTTACACCGTGGAAGGAAATCAAATCACCTTGACCGACCAGGACGGAGGATACAGTATCACTACTACACTGTCCGGAAATATGCTTGTAGGTTCTGATGATTACCTATGGACACTTATCAAAGCTGGAGAAGGAAGCGGATCAGGCTCTGGTGAAACTACATCATATAGCTGGGAACAAATGCAAGGTGTATGGATGGGAAGCAAATACGTAGATTGTGCATCTATCATTAAATTGTACAAACAACAGCAACAACCGAGTAGTGCGTATTACAATGGCGATTTCGGAGTATACGGTCTACAGTTCAATAGTAACGGACAATCCAGAGAAGTGGATGCACAAATGAAAGCATTTCATAATACCGGTGCAATTGTACTGGAAACCATTTATGCCAGTGACGGAAAAACAGTATACTGGACTGATATAAGTAAAAGCAGCTATAGAAAACAATACTCCATACATGGAGACAAAATATACTACAATGGCAAAGAGTATTTCCAAATATTCGATGCCACCCACATCCATGATTTGATTGGTGGAGAAGATTATGTAAAAGTGCAATAAATAAATCCCATATCAAAGAGAGAGGGAAACTCCGTGATTGTTCATCGGGTTTCCCTCTCTTTTATCTTCTTTTCTTGAAAAAATCCTTCATCAAGGCAGCACACTCATCTGCCATCAAACCTTTCACTACCTCCGTTTTGGGATGCAGGGCCTGAGGGGCAAAACGTTGATATCCCCGTTTTTCGTCTTCTGCTCCAAACACCAGCCGGCCAGTTTGTGCCCATGCAATGGCTCCGGCACACATCACACACGGTTCCACTGTGACATACAGCGTACAGTCGGTCAGATATTTTCCTCCCAACGCATTGGCTGCAGCCGTAATGGCCTGCATCTCGGCATGAGCAGTCACATCATTCAACGTTTCCGTCAGATTATGTGTACGTGCTATGATACGGTCACGACAAACCACCACCGCTCCTACGGGTACTTCTCCGCGTGCGGCTGCCTTTTCGGCCTCCATCAGGGCCTGCTTCATGTAAAAATTATCATCTGCCATATGTATAGAGGGGATTATCTGCGCATATCATGCTCTTTAAACAAAGTGGGATAATCTTCTTCCATATTCTGGTGAATAAACGACAAAATCGTCTCCCGAAGCCAGCGCGCCTTGTTCGTAATCTGATATTTCTCCAGATAGCGGTCTACAATCTGTACTTCTTCTTCGCTCATCAGGCACACCATACGCTGCTTGCGAGGCTGGACCGTCGAGGGTACCTTTTTCCGTCTTTTTCCGTTATTCACCATAAACAAGTTTATTTGTTTGCAAATTCATAAGTTTTTAAGTCGAAGTATAACAAGAACTTATAAACTTACCAACTCAAAAACGAAATCACTGAATACTCAATTAGTGCAAAATTAAAGTTACTTCCCCTAAAATCAAAGTATAAAATCCGTATTTTTGCAAAAAATGGGAAAAATGGCAGCACATAACAAACTGGGTAAGGAAGGGGAAGAAGAAGCCTCAGCCTACCTCAGAGACAAAGGATATACAATTTTACACCGCAACTGGCATGCCGGCAGGAAGGAGCTGGATATTGTGGCCGAAAAAGACGGGACACTGGTTGTCGTAGAAGTCAAGACACGACGCAACGATGTGTTCGGTAATCCGGAAGATGCCATTACCCCACGCAAAATACGAAACATCGTAGCCTCAGCCGATGCATACATCAAGCTGTTTGCCATCGACTTGCCGGTACGCTTCGATGTCATTACCGTAGTGGGTACCTGCCCGCCATTCGAAATTGAACACATCGAGGAAGCTTTTCTTCCTCCTATCTGGTAATAGTAAGAATATGGATATAGAAACAATCCGAACTTATTGTCTGAAAAAGAAAGCCGCGAGCGAAGGATTTCCCTTCGACGAAACGACACTGGTCTTTAAAGTGATGGACCGCATGTTTGCCGTAATCGATTTAGACCATCCGGACAAGCTGACTGTAAAGTGTAACCCTGATTATGCCATAGAACTGCGCGACCGGTACAACGGCATAGAGGGTGCGTGGCATTTCAACAAGAAATACTGGAACCAGATACACCTGATGAGTGATGTACCGGAATCTCTGATTCTGGAACTGATAGACCACTCGTACGAAGAAGTAATCAAAAAATTCACCCGTAAACAAAAGGAGGCTTATTATGAACTACCCTGAACCTATCCATCTGCAAGAAACCGTATCGACCAACAGTTATCTGAGCGAACTGTGTCGGGATACACAACCTGCCGACCTGACTAACGTATGGAGCGATTTTCAAACGGCCGGACGGGGACAAAGGGGCAATAGCTGGGAATCGGAACAGGGGGCCAACCTGTTGTTCAGTTTTGTGGTGTTTCCCGATTTTCTGGAAGTACGCCGACAGTTCCTTTTGTCGCAAGTTACCGCTTTGGGCCTACAGGAAGTCTTGTCACGCTACACAGACTCCATCACCATCAAATGGCCGAACGACATTTACTGGAAAAATAAAAAGATTTGCGGCACTTTGATAGAAAACGATCTGACCGGTATGCACATCAGCCGTTCCATTTCCGGAACGGGAGTAAACCTTAACCAGCAGACGTTTATGAGTGATGCCCCCAATCCGGTTTCGCTGTTTCAGATTACAAGGAAGCATTACGACCGGGAAGAGATACTTCATCAGATGATGGAACGTATTGCCTATTATTACGACCTGCTCCGGAAAGGAGAATACGAAACAATTGCCAGCCGTTACTTCGAAGTTTTATACCGCCGGGACGGTTTCTATATGTACCAGGATGCAACAGGTACATTCAAGGCACACATACACGCTATCGACCCTATCGGGAAACTGATTTTGCAGGACGAACAAGGAAAGTTACGCGAATACATGTTTAAAGAAGTATCCTACGTTTTATGAGCCCAATCAACAGACAGATTCTACACATAGCCATCCCGTCTATCATTTCAAACATCACCGTTCCACTGTTAGGACTGGTCGATGTCACTATTGTCGGTCACTTAGGTTCTGCTTCCTACATTGGTGCCATTGCCGTAGGAGGTATGCTGTTTAATATGATTTACTGGATATTCGGTTTTCTCCGTATGGGTACCGGAGGACTTACGGCACAAGCTTACGGACAGCACAACACACAAGAGGGCACCCGTATTCTGCTGCGCTCACTCAGCGTCAGCCTGCTGTTGGCACTGGCCCTCCTCGTACTCCAGTATCCCATCCGCCTCATCGCCTTTATGCTGATAGATGCCAGTCCCGAAGTACAGGAACTGGCTACCCGCTATTTTCATATTTGCATCTGGGGAGCTCCTGCTACACTAGGACTGTATAGTTTTACCGGCTGGTTTATCGGTATGCAGAACTCCCGCTACCCCATGTACATTGCCATTACCCAAAACATTGTAAACATTGCGGCCAGCCTGTTTTTTGTATTTGTACTGCACATGAAAGTAGAAGGAGTAGCTTTGGGTACACTCATTGCACAATATGCCGGAGTAATCATGGCTTATCTGCTCTGTATTTCACACTACCATCCGTTCCGGCAACAGGTACGACGCATGCTACTGTTTGAACGGAATGCCATGAAACGTTTTTTCCTGGTGAACCGTGATATCTTTCTGCGTACACTCTGCCTGGTAGCGGTTACAGTATTTTTTACTTCTACCGGTGCCACTTATGGTGATGTAGTACTGGCTGTCAACACGCTGCTGATGCAGTTGTTTACACTCTTTTCCTACATCATGGACGGATTTGCGTATGCCGGAGAAGCCTTGAGTGGGAAATATACGGGTAGTAACGATAAAATCCGCCTGCATCAGACGGTACGGAATTTGTTTGGATGGGGAAGCGCAATGGCACTGCTTTTTACCCTGACCTACCTGTGGGGAGGACAGGATTTTCTGCAACTGCTTACCAACGATACAGAGGTCATTGCAGCCTCCGGGACTTATTTATTGTGGACTGTAGCCATTCCTTTCTGTGGATTCTCCGCCTTTATTCTCGACGGAATCTGTATCGGCACCACCTCTACACGCATCATGCTGAAGTCGATGGCTACTGCCTCCGCCCTGTTTTTCGGAGTTTACTTTCTATGCTCCGGTTCGTGGGGCAATCATGCATTATGGATGGCCTTCCTTGTGTATCTGGCAGTAAGAGGACTGATGCAGGGCTATCTGCTACGGAATAAGATTTAAGTCACCAGGAAAAGATATTCCGAAAAATCCACCACAGTACAATCAGTCCGGCCAAGGAAAGGATAAACCCAGGCTTATGAAGTGTGAAATACAGACGAGGATTCTTTTTGCGAAGCAGTTCGGCATAAAGCAACAACAAGACAAGAGGAACCGACACTACCAGCAGCGCATTATAAGAAAAGGCTCCGGAAACATCTCCGTGGAGTAAAGCATGAAGGGCACGCTGCGAACCACATCCCGGACATTTCAGTGAGGTAAGTACATAAAAAGGACATTTGGGGAATAATGCCGACCGAGCCGGATCTAAAAGAGCATACACAGCAAGCATTCCAATCAGCACAATTCCCCCAATGTATTTTACCGTACGGCTCATTTCAGTGAATCGAGGTAGATTAAAACATAAGATATATTGATAATCAGATAGATTACCCCTACTACAAGTCCTACAATAAAACCTATTTTAGTCCATTTACCGGCATCATTACTTGCCTGAAGAGCTGCTTCATAATTGCCTACAGCAAACAAAGAACTTACCTTACTGGCATACACAATACCTGCAATACCGAAAGGCAGGCAGCAAAACAATGTAACAAGGATAGATTCTACCATCCAAGTTTTAGGACAAACTTGTTCATTCATACGCTTATCATTAAAGAGTTATCGAAACTTGATTTTCCCAAAAGAATCATCATAAAAATAAAAATCACATACAGCACAGCTATCAGCAACGCACTTCCCGCTGCTGCCAGCGTCCAGTTGCGTGCCAGTTTGGAGTACTGCAAAGCCTGTTCGTAGTTTCCCTGCAAATAAGCAGAATCAACCTTTGCAGCATAAACAATGGCTACAATTCCCAAAGGAAGACAGCATAAACACGTGGATATAATGGATTCGGGAAGCCAGGTTTTGGGACATTCCGGCTGTTTCACATTTTCTTCTGGTTGAGAGGATGAAGGCGGACAAGGTGGAATACTAGCCAAAACCTCCGACAGTTCTTCCAGTTCGGAAGCTTTTACCCATTCCGTCAGTCCTTCTCTCCAAACCAAGGTTTCTGCACTTAGTCCGTTTTCTTTTAATTCTTCCAACGGTATAGGCCCTTTCTTCAGACCTTCTACCAATAAATAGTAATGCATATCGCAAGTGTTTTTAACATAGTTTTCACAAAAGTAGCAAATAGACGACAGAAATTCAACAATTTAACAGATTTAACAGTTTTCAGCCCTTATAAAATGGCTTGCTTTGTAACATTCCATTGCCCCAATCCGGAAAAGAATCCCTCAATAACGAATTTTATTTTACACGGTACCCCGAAAAGACTGCTAAATTTCTTACCTTTGCCTGCAAGTAAGAAGCGCTCCGAATGGAAACCTCTACTTACAAACTCAATAACTAAAACTTAATTCTTATGGCAAGATTTAAACGCATTCTGTTAAAGCTCAGCGGCGAAAGCCTTATGGGTGAGAAAAAATACGGTATCGACGAAAAACGTCTGGGAGAATATGCCCAGCAGATTAAAGAGATACACGAAATGGGAGTACAGATTGGTATCGTAATCGGTGGAGGAAACATTTTCCGCGGACTGAGTGGAGCCGGCAAAGGCTTCGACCGTGTGAAAGGAGACCAGATGGGTATGCTGGCTACAGTAATCAACAGCTTGGGGCTGAGCTCTGCGCTGGTAGCTGCCGGTGTAAAAGCACGTGTGCTGACTGCCATCCGTATGGAACCTATCGGAGAATTCTATACCAAATGGAAAGCCATCGAAGCCATGGAAAACGGTGAAGTAGTCATCATGTCTGCTGGTACAGGAAATCCGTTCTTTACCACCGACACAGGTTCTTCTTTGCGCGGTATCGAAATCGAAGCCGACGTTATGCTGAAAGGTACACGTGTAGACGGTATCTATACAGCCGACCCTGAAAAAGACCCGACTGCTACCAAATTCGACGAAATCACTTACGATGAAGTGCTAGCTCGCGGCTTGAAAGTAATGGACCTGACTGCAACTTGCATGTGCAAGGAAAACAACCTGCCGATTATCGTATTCGATATGGATACAGTAGGAAACCTGAAGAAAGTAATGTCTGGCGAAAACATCGGTACGCTGGTACATAACTGATTCTTTCTTCCGAAAAAAGAAAAGAAAGACGGTTTGTCTTAAAATATACAAGATAGGAGTTAAAGCGGATACTTTGTTACAGTGATGCTTCAACTCCTACTTTTCTCTTATTACTTTACCCTCATTCTAAACTTGCTTAATTATATCAGAACCCGTACATGATAGTTTGCATAGCCGAAAAGCCCAGTGTGGCACGCGATATCGCCGAAGTGCTCGGCGCCAGAAACCGGAAAGAAGGATACATAGAAGGAAACGGATACCAGGTGACCTGGACATTCGGCCATCTGTGTACACTGAAAGAGCCCCACGAATATACCCCTTCATGGAAGTCGTGGAGCCTGGGAAGTCTGCCTATGATTCCACCACGTTTCGGCATCAAACTGATTAATGATCCGGGTATCGAAAAACAGTTCCGCATCATCGAAGGACTGATGCAGCATGCAGATGAAATCATCAACTGCGGGGATGCCGGACAAGAGGGAGAGCTGATACAACGCTGGGTGATGCAGAAAGCGGGAGCCAAGTGCCCCGTCAAGCGCCTGTGGATTTCTTCGCTGACGGAAGAGGCAATCCGGGAAGGGTTTGCCAACCTGAAGGATCAGGCTGAATTTCAGCCGCTGTACGAAGCCGGACTGAGCCGTGCCATCGGCGACTGGACGCTGGGAATGAATGCCACCCGCCTGTATACACTGAAATACGGACAGAACAAGCAGGTTCTGTCTATCGGACGTGTGCAGACTCCTACACTGGCACTCATTGTGAAACGTCAGCAGGAAATTGAAAATTTCAAACCCGAACCTTACTGGGAACTGAAAACAGTATATCGTGAAACCACGTTCAGTGCGACCAAAGGTAAGTTTACCTCGAAAGAAGAGGGAGAAAAGTTTCTGGAAACCGTACGCCACTCCGACTTTACCGTAACGGATGTATCGGCAAAGAAAGGTACGGAAACACCTCCGCGTCTGTTCGACCTGACTTCGCTTCAGGTAGAATGCAACAAGAAATTCAGCTATTCTGCCGACATGACGCTGCAACTTATCCAGTCGCTCTACGAGAAGAAAGTGGCTACCTACCCGCGCGTAGATACTACCTTCCTCAGCGACGACATCTATCCCAAGTGTCCGAATATTCTGGCAGGACTGAAGGATTATGCAGCATATACCACACCGCTTGCAGGGAAAAAACTGTTGAAATCGAAGAAGGTATTCGACAATTCGAAGGTAACCGACCACCATGCCATCATTCCTACCGGTGTGCAGCCTCAAGGGTTGACCGATATGGAAAAACGGGTGTTCGACCTCATTGCACGCCGTTTTATTGCGGTGTTTTATCCCGACTGTAAATTTTCTACGACCACCGTACTGGGAGAAGTGGAAAAGGTGGAGTTTAAGGTAACGGGAAAGCAGATTGTAGAACCGGGATGGCGCGTGATTTTCAACAAGGAACAGCAGGAAGAGCCGAAAGAAGGAGACGAAGAACGCGTATTGCCGCTGTTTACAGTAGGCGAAAGTGGTCCGCACGTCCCCGATTTGAACGAGAAATGGACTCAACCACCCAAACCTTATACCGAAGCCACTCTGCTGAGAGCCATGGAAACAGCCGGAAAACTGGTAGACAATGACGAACTGCGTGATGCACTGAAGGAAAACGGTATCGGACGTCCTTCTACACGTGCTGCCATCATCGAAACTTTGTTCAAGCGACACTATATACGGAAGGAACGGAAGAATCTGGTAGCCACACCTACCGGAGTAGAACTGATTCAGCTGATTCACGAAGAGTTGCTGAAATCGGCAGAGCTGACCGGTCTTTGGGAAAAGAAACTGCGCGAAATAGAACGACGCAGCTACGATGCCGGTACATTCCTGGCCGAACTGAAACAGATGGTGACGGAGATAGTAAATAGTGTATTGAGCGACAATACCAACCGACGGATTACAGTGATGCCGGAGGAACCGAAAGAGGCTCCCAAAAAGACAAGCAGCCGGAAAAAGGAAAGCAGCGGCGAAGAGCCTAAACCGAAACGTACCCGCTCTACTACCAAAAAGACAAAAACCGAAACAGCTCCTACCCTCCCCGAAGGCGATGCCATTGTAGGTACAGTGTGTCCGCTGTGTGGAAAAGGTACGATACTGAAAGGAAAAACGGCTTATGGCTGCTCAGAGTGGAAAAACGGATGCACATTCCGAAAAAGCTTCGATGCGTAATCAACACAAATCAATCCTGAAATGTGGATTTACGCTATTAGTATCGAAGGCCAACGGTATTAATAGCGTGAGCCCACGATACTAATACCGTGAGCTCACACCATCAGTCGTGTCAATCCGAGGTTATTTTACCTTAAAGGTACTTCTCATAGAAGTCAGTGCTTCGGGGTTCGGATTCACTTCTTTTCGGGTACAATAATCAAATTCAGCAGATTTTTCTCCGGAGAAAGAGTTCCATTTCAATTTCAGTTTCACGCTTGAGCCGAAATGTGATGCTTAACAATCTGTATATCAGTGCTCATATATAACTGAAAGGCTATTTTGATACCACATGTTTCCCATCGATTGTTAAGGTCATTGCTTCCCCCTTACACGAATTAAAAACGATAATTGAGCGCATTTTATTCCACCATTTGCAGTTTACATTCATTAACACCGTCCACATATAATATCCAGCAGTTCATTGGCTATAGATGAATCAACGATTCGTAGCACGTTGTTCTCTTCTGTGTTATACCCAAAGAAGTTGATGCTACCGTACCAGACTATGGATTTATCTATTATCGCACATTGCACTGACAGGTTTTCGTCGCACTGGACTTCTACGCTATTCTCTCTTAATTCATTTTCGCTATAACCTTGTTCCTTGACCCAGACAACAATTTCAATACCATTGGTCATGAGATCTCGTAAAAGATATAACAATCGAGGTGCGTATTTGAACTTTATCTTCTGACAGGAGATGACTATGCTATGTTTGGCTGCAAGCAGGTCTTGACGGAATGGTTCGGAAAAAGTCTGGCCATCATAAATCAATTCTGGCTTTGAAACGCAGTTTCCTTCTGTTGGCTTCGTGACACCATAACCAACAGATGCGTACCCTTTCAATCGCTTACGATACATGGAGTCGCAGAGGGGAACTCGTATGTCTATATAGTCATAGATGCGCACCTCTTGTTTCCCGGCATAATCACGATGCAATCTGCCTGCATATTGAGCTATATTCCCTTTCCAAGAAATGGGTAGTGCAAGAAACAGTGTGTCAAGTCTGGGATAGTCAAAACCTTCACCGATGTATTTGCCTGTGGCGACTATGACCAAAGATTCTGAAGCGGGAATGTTCCCTAATTTTTCCATAGTCATCCTCTTCTCTTTCGCTGAGTCTGCCCCGACAAGACTGACTACATGAGCCGCATGAGGCCGCAACAGTTCCGCCAGTATCCTTACATGGGATGTCAAGTTTGTAAGGATGATTGGAGTTCGTCCTTCTGCAATTACAGTTTTCACATCCTCAATGATGAGGTTGTTTCTCACTTTGTCTGTTGACAAAGCCTCTATGGTTTGAGTATATGTTTTGGTATCAGGCGAGACATTACGGAAAGAGGTGAAACGCGGTATTATGGTGCGAACAAAACTTTGTCTGTTCATCTGGCTTTTAGCATCCGCAGTATATCGTATCTTTCCACATTGCATAAAGATGATGGGCTGATGTCCGTCCTTGCGTATCGGAGTAGCTGTAAGTCCATAAACGTAGCGAGCGTTTACCTGTTTCAGTACTTGTTCAAAACTCACAGACGAGACATGATGACATTCATCGACAATCACCATGCAATAATCTCTAACGAAAGGTTTGACCTCATTGTTTTCCAGACATGATTGAATCAAGGCTATATCAATCAGTCCATGCAGAGATTCCTTTCCCGAGCATAGTTCCCCTATGGGTGAAAGATGCTTCTTCCTTCGTTTTGAATTATCCGTAACATCTTCGTTGATTTCCAAGAAGTCATTCAATTGCTTCTTCCACTGGTCGAGCAGCGATTTCCTGTGTACCAATATCAACGTGTTCACTTTCCTTTGGGCAATCATCGCAATAGCAAATACTGTTTTTCCAAAAGCCGTTGTGGCTGACAGTGTTCCAACTGGATGAGAAAGCATGCACGACATGGCTTGCTGCTGCTCTTCACGGAGTTCACCATTGAATGACACATCGATAGTTCGTCCGTGACAGGTCTTGTCGTCTATGAAGTCTTCTACATTGTTTGCTTCAAATAGCTCCACCACATCATCCTCGCAACCACGAGGCAGGGCAATATATTTGTCTGTCAACTCCGAACATGAGATGATACGAGGGACATCATAGGTTGACAGCCGCATACCTTGTTTGGCATAAAACTCAGGATTATGGAATGCTGCCATTCTCTTGAAATAGTTAACAGCCTTTGCCGACAGACAAGACAAAGGAATATATAGCATATTTGCCCTTGTCAACGTTATGCTTGACGGGAAATCCGATTTGTCAATAGTCTCCGGTTTAGGTGTCTCCCAAGGTTTCCCTTCGCTACTTTTTGTCAATTCTCCCAATGCAGAAGCGTGCTTCTGTAGGATGTCATCAACGGTTGACTCTGACAGTTTTTGAACACCGAGGAGGAAACCCCATTGGTCGGGATACGGCTGGAAGTTTTCATCTACAAATACGCTGTTTCCATCTCTTCGTGCCTTTCCTTGTAAAGGAAGAGCTACGAGATTTCCCAATCCACCTTCAGGCAAGGTGTCTTGATTTGGGAAAAACCTGTCGTACGATTTGAAGGAAAGATGCACGTCCTTATTCATGGCCTCCGACAGAATCGACTTTCCCAGTCGTCTTGCCTTAACGGCTGCTATGGCACTATCAAAGAAAACCCACACATGTGCCCCATTACCGGAGCGTGACCGCTCTATATAACAAGGCACGCCCCATTCCTTGCACACGCGTTTAAAAGCAAGCACATCATTCTGATACCCATGCTCGCAACTCTTGTCATCGAAATCGGTGCAGAGGAAAAAGCAGGTGTTGTCGTTCAACATCGGATATAAGCCGACAACATCCCGACCATAGGCATCCTTACCTGCAAGGTGGTTGAAGATGTGTTCGTATGATAAAGGCGCGAATTTTCGGTTAGGACATTCTGAACATTTGTATTTGCGCTTGTCGCAGAATTCCCTGTTCCATTCACGTTCGCACACAGGCTGATAGCCAGACTTCTTAGTCGTATCGCTATACCATCTTTTGGCAAAGACATCTTCGCGCCCTTTGAATAGGCCTTGAAACAACTCCACCTTTTCCTGCAAAGAAAGGAAGACTGTTGAAGCCGTTGGGCTTGAGGATTGGGACGCAACAGGGCTCCCATCATGAGCACACGCCTCAAAAGGTATGCCATGGTCGGCAAGAAGAGACTTCAATCGTTTGTTCTCCTCTTCCAACTCGTGCAATCTTCTCATGATGGTGTCTGCATCCATAATTGTAGTCTTATAAGATTGTTTTTTGTGCCACTTCTATGGCTTCACGCTTCAGAAAATGGTCATTTTCATCCCCTACTGCATCTATAACTTTGTCAGCTAGCCATAGCTTCAGCATCTCATTTTCATCCTGATGCAGCAATTCTGCAAGTTTGACTACTTGCTCTCGTTTGGCTCGTCTATCTCCACGCTCAATCTTACTGAACATAGGGGTATCAATCTCTAAAGCTGCTGCCAACTGGCGTTGCAATAAACCTTGCTCGTCTCTGAGTTCTCTGATTTTGTCTCCGAATAACATATCTCTTGTTTTCTTTAAGTTCGACTAAATAAATTTTGTTCTACTAACGCATAAAAGATGCATTATTGCTGATTATTAGAATATTATAAATTTAAGTGTGTGCACTTCGACTAAGACTTCCACTAAAGTTGGACTAAACTTTGACTAAAATCCACTTCTTACCATTTGTTAATTTGATAATGCCTTCTTTTTTGAGAGCCGACAGCAAATTACTTATCTTTCGAATCTTCTGCTCATCGGTCAATACATCAGACAATTTGGATTGCAATAGCTGATTGAGTTCGCCTCTGGTAGCTCCACCGAATGATTTCAGGTATGATATGATCATTTCTTTGAAGTGCATATCATTGAAGCTCCTGTTTCTGATGTATTCGGTTTTCAGTTCATCATTATTGGCAGTCTTGGCAACATATTCCGACAGATATAACTTAGGGTAGCGTCCTTCTATAAGATGCAACTTCCTTAATCGAGTGGCAGTATCTTTATCTATAGCGTCATGTTTCTGTATCATATCCAATGCGATGCAGTCATTTAGAGACAGATTGGGATTGGCTTTCAACAAACGATAATATTTCTCATTGATAAGTTTGCCGTAGATTTTTACTGTAACTTCCTTTCTTGCTTGGTCAATCTTGTAATCGGGCATTGGGAAGAAACGTTTTTGTTGTTCTGTGAACACCTTACGGATTCCTCGTCCAATTGTGTCTATCATATTAAAATTTACCATACCCTGACATAGGGCATAGTTACGATAGAATTTTTGTGGACCATTCTGCTCAATAGCATTCCTAACAGTGCCAGGAAGAAAATATCCTCCATTTGCAAATGTCACAGAATTTGGGTCTTCCACCATGGTAATACGCTCCTGCATGGTGTAATCTTGATGAGCTATACAATTATGGAGCACCTCGCGTATGCTGTAGTCATCGTATTGTTTGACAATGTCAGGAAACAAAGTTCCACCAGGTAAGATACGCTGGTTCAGATTGCGAATCTTTGACAATGCCTCATTTACAGTCAGAATAAATGGCGTATGGAAATGCTCGTAATCAATCTTCTCGTCATGATCATCAATCAGTACCCATGTTATAGTGGCAACCGCTGGACTAATCAGATGAACCGCAGTCTCTTTACCTAACAGCAAAATAGCAGCACGTGTCAGTTTACTTTTTGTTGCCACGCCAGCACGGTTAAGCAGTTCCATATCATCCCATTCATCAACTTCATCTGCTAAGCGGGGATGAACTGCCTTATACTCATCGCGTGCTTTTGCCAAGGCCTTGCCGTCGAGATCGTCCCAAGTGGCATTTTCAACAATCTCAGCAGACCAATCAAAAACAGGGCTATTCTCTTCCAATATGGCATTCAACCTCTCTTGAGTCAGTTCTACCAAGGAATCCTCAATACGTTGCCATGCCTTGTTATGGGCATATACCGGCAACTTGGGACGATGCTTAGGGATGTGAATCACCCAGATCTTCTTGTTGGTATCATCCGTGATAAATTCTTCTACATCAAGTCCTTCTGTAGATAGATTGACACAGCGTTCCGTCAATCTCAGAACTGCTTTCTGGCTATCATAATTGTAGGTGTCAGTTCCAATGATAACTAATGTCTTATCACGCACACCTATTACAAGATGCCCTCCCTCCATGTTAGCGATAGCCGACACGTAAGATATCACATCGTCCTTCTCGTCCCCACAGAACGAGTTTTTCATATTCTTAAATTCCTTCCATTCACAGCGAGCATTCTCTTGCGGGTACTCGCGGAGGAGATATTGTTGTAGTTCGAGTTCGGTCATGTATTTTCCTTTTATTCTTAATTAGATGGAAATCCTTACTTTGATTTATATAGCAAAAAGAGAAACTGTGTCAATCAGAGACTCTTTAGATATAAATGAGAGGGAACTTCTTTGAGTGGAGATAAGAGTTCTAGGGTCAAGTACAATACATATAGCTTGTGCATCGTACGAGTCATCGCTACATATAGTGCTTTCTTTGACTCCACATCAAAAGCTCCATTATATTGAGGAAGGATTACTATATCAAACTGGAGTCCCTTTGCACTATGGTAAGTCATAATTTTAGGGATAAGAGTATTGAAGTTCAGATTACTGACGTTATGCTTCTCACCATCTGTGTCATTGTACTTGAATTCGCATTGGAATCCTCGTTCTATCATATGTTTGCTCATCTGCAATACAGACTCGTTTGAGTGGTATAGTATGCCGATGCTTTTATTAGGATGCTGTGCTACAATTTGAACGATGCTACTAAATTCCTCCTCTGGAGTTTCCGTATGAACAAATCTTGGTAGCTCTGTTTCTTTATTTTGATACACCTTCTCCTTATACTCTGGCACATCAACACCCACATAATTTTGTGTTATTTTAGCAACCGGTCGTGGTAGGCGATAGTTATTGAATAATTGTAGAGTATTCAATCCCGTCATTTCCGATATCTGGGCTATAGTCATAGTCTGCTTTCCGTATTGACGATAGATAGATTGAGCCGTATCGCCAAAGAAAAGAAAACATTTTTTTGTCGCAGCTATAAATTCTTGAATCTCTTCACGAGTAAAGTCCTGTATCTCATCAACTATAATATAATCAGCCTTGGGCATATTTAATTTTTTCCACTGGTGGTGGTAATAGAATCTGAATGATGCATCTGGTTTGCCTACACGCATAAAACCATTAAGCGATTTAGTATATGCAATCAGGATCACATCTTCTCCCTCGGCATACAATTGCTCAGCCTTGTGCATCGCAATGACCGATTTGCCGCTACCGGCACAACCCGCAACCAACATTGATTTATCATTAGTGTATTCAATGAGATCCAATTGATCATCATCCATTGAATTTTCATCAACATCATTGCCTTTAGCTACTCCTCGCATTATTTCCTTAAAATGGTATGAACCCTTTTCTTGTACTGAAGGAGCTTTAATGCCAACAGAAGAGATCTCTATATTTTTGGTATCAACCGCTTGTTTATTCGCAAGTTGCTCTTGTAGATCTGCAATCTGTTTCTGCAAAACTTCAAGTTGTGATTCTACCTCAAAAGTATGTTGTTCGGCTTCAAGACGTTGCTGCTCAGCCACTGCTTGAAGTTTTTGCGCCGACAATAAATCTGTTTCCTTTTTCTCTATTTCTGTAATTAGTTCTTCAATTTGACGCGATGATTCTTCCACAACAGATGGATTATCGTATTGAAACACATCCAACCCCTGCAAAAAAACAATGGTTGAAGAAGATAACACCTTGTTGCTTTTCATATAATCAAAATAACCCATAAAGAAAGAAGCACATCCGATAGCTTGAACTTTTACATCCATATCTGTACTTCCTGTATGGCTGCCAAATTCACTCGCAATACTGTAGTAACGAGATAGTGCACTGGCACAACTATCCAATCCTCGTTTGAGACGTTTCTTCTTTTCGTCCAAACGAGTTGTAGTGATGTCAGAGTGTTTTGTGTAGTAAACTTGAGGGACAAGCTCACAGAATTCTCTGCCTGTTGGTTTGTGGTTAGCAGGATATTGACTAATCTTGTAGATTTTAGCATCTCGTTTCCATTCTATAGATGTATCGCCCTCCAACAAATCTATGGCATCATTCTCACCAAGGATATCATAAATGGCGAGCTTTCCCAACAATTCCATCGCTGGCCTTATATTGCGAAAGAATGTTTTGTAATCTTTCTCGTTGAATGATTTAACAGCAAGGTTAAAGTCGTGTTTGAAACTATCTTTTATCTGTTCCATATACTATATTTTAGTGCCGAATCCGGCGATTTGTACTACATAAATATAACCTATCTGCTGGGCTTCTTGACTCCAGTGTTTGGCAAAATCAGTATTGTTCGCTGTATCTGAGTTGAGGGTATCTTCATATGTCCATATAAACACATTGCTGACAAAGAAATTATCAAGACTTCTGATGTCGTCATCTTTTGCACGGCTTTGAATTGCACTACGGCTAGAAAGTCTACCTATATATGAACCATTATGAACGATATAGTAATTTCCCCATTGGTCTCCAACTCTTACCTCAATGGGATCATCCTTTTTGACATGGTTCTGAATATATTCATTCTTCGTAAAATTATCGTTCTTAGCTGTAAAAGACAAATAGTATTTGTCCATATTAGCCTTTGGCTCAGTATATCTCAATGCCTCGTAATCAGGAGCAATATAGATAGAGTGATTATTCAAAGCCTTTTCCCTTTGACCAGTAAAAATGTAGAGGCGTTTCTTTGCACGAGTATATGCAACAAACATCAATCGTTTCTCTTCTTCCATATCTGCCAGGTCATCTTCCATAGCAATAGGAGTTGTACCCTCTTCGTATTCACGATGGAGCACAAGTGGTAGGTTGGAGAATGATGGTGTCGTTATAACTATATCAAACTCCAATCCTTTCACTTTATGCATGGTTGTCAGCACTATGGTCAGCTTATCGTCCTGTAATATGCGTTCATTACGATAGTTATCATATATTTTATACACCTGACCACCATCATCTTTACTTGCCACGTCCTTGATATATTCAGCCATATCTTTCCATGTGTGGCTTTGATTATCAGCACGGATAGAATCAATATAGTTAAGTACAAGCGTGTAGGTCACATCCAACATAAAAGCATCCCAGTTTGGTGATGCATCCATTTTCTTTTTAATGAATTCACGAATGCCGTTAGCAGTCTTATTATTGTGTAAATCAACCAACTCATCTTTATGTTTCATAAGGGTGTTTATGAGATAATATACCTCTCGTTCGCGCCAAAGCTCACAGAGACTTTCACCTTGAATACGGATACGTGCATTTTCTGGTATCTGATTCTTTATCTTCGAATAGCCTCGATAGACCTCATTATTGCTACGGAAGAATATAGCAATCGTATTAATATGTCGAAGGTTACGAAGACGGTCATTGTCATCTATACTTTCAGCCAACTTGTTCTGCTCTTGTGCCCATGCAATCACGTTCGGCAATTCTTCAAACCATTTCTTGTCGGCGCATTCATATACATATTCTTCGCGAGGTTCATATTCCATTATACTTGATGCAGATTTTGGAACATTTACCCCTTGGGGCAAGAATTCCTTAGATTTGTCAAGTATTCCTTGGTATGAGCGGTAGTTGGTGAACATGGTCAACTGTTTTGGATTTAATGCGGAATACAACTTATCATAATATGGTTGTGGATTCAATGCTTGAGCATACTCCTCCGGAGAGACTTTAAGTTTGCGTCCCCACTGATCTTTCGGTACTCTATCAAAGCCATAAATACTTTGGTTAATATCGCCAATAGTAAAGAACTTTGCATCAGGGAAAATGCGGTGAATAGAGAGTAAGGATTCCAAACGAATTTCTGTAATGTCCTGAAACTCATCTACCAACACGAATTCAATCTGTGGCATGTGAGCACGAAAGTCAATCTCATTATTTTTGAGATAACTTAAGAATGAAGTTTCCCAAAGTTCTGTTTTTATATTGTCAAGCATACGTCCCATACATTTTTTTGCCAAGGCATGGAAAGTATAGACATGCAACTGATTTGCCATGCGGCTCATCCCCAAACGAGAGAACAGGGCATTGAGTCGATTACGCAATTCTACAACCACAGCTCTATTGTATGCGAGGACTAACAAGTGTGATGGTTCTACATGCTCCTTGTAAATCAGTTGAGCGCATCTCATAGTAAGCATGTGCGTCTTACCTGAGCCAGGGCCGGCCAATACATTTATATGAACATTCTTTGGTTGTTCATATATGGCAATCTGCTCAAGGTTAACTGGTATCTTCTTTGCCTCATTACCATACATCTTCTCCTCTTCGAGCTTTAATGCTTCCTCCGTGAGTTCTTTCATTAGGTCTGAACCATCAGGGATATACTCACCTGCAAGGGACAGGTAATCATCATAATTACGGCATTGGAAATATCTTTGTATGAATGAGCTTTGCACATCTTTCTTTATGGTAGTAAAGATGTTCATACAAGCCAGCCGGACTTTCTTGATACGTTCCTGATTGTCGAAATCCTGACGATACTTGTACATGGGAGAGTGTTCGTCAAAACCATCATCAATAGTATCGGCCGATAGATTAGTGGTTAGAACCTCAATTCCTGTCTCAATAAGTGGCGAATGTTCCACATATTGAAGATGTTGCAGAACAGAGAGCACATCCTCATAATACCGAACACCTTTAGAAGTCCAACCAAATTCTATAATTTTCTGTGCCCAACAGAATTCTCCAACCTGATCACATACAAAGCCTAACATCTTCAGGCAATCATCTTCCAAAGTGCTGAGGAATTCCCTCCAATTGTCATTTTTTACAGTCACCTCGGCAATGACATTTTCTTCGCTTTTAATGGCACGGTAATTTATACCAGGTATGTAATTCAGTATATTGAACATCTGTGCGCCCATACGGGTAATGATGTTTCTTCTGAATGTTTCCGCTTTAATTACAGCACCACGAGGAGCGTTTAAGTTCTTATCGGCATACCATGGCATATAGATGTCATTTTTATCCTCGATAAGATCATCATAATGGACATCGTCGAGAAGGTGCTTGAATATCTGCTCGCGCTGTTCAGGACCAAAATCTACAGGAACATTTTTTTTGCACTCTGACAATAAATTGCGAAGCCCCTCCATGATAATATGTAACGCAAAACGGTTGTCATTATGCTTTATCATGTACTTTGCTTCACAATAACGCCTAGGAATCAAACGACACTGCATAGTGTTATTAAGATGCAGTTTTCCCTTCTCCATTCCGCGAATTATCTCATTGACAATTTTCGGCATAGAGAGTTTTAATTCTTCACGAATATCCTTGACTGAAACAAGAGCTCTTGTCTCTTTCTGCTTTACTTGATTACAAAGATATTGATAGACAACGCTTGTATATGGACGGCCATAATAGCTTTTCTGTTCATCACACAAGGTTACATCCAAACATGTCTGTCCAAGATATCTTTGTTTGATGTAGCCAATATGATCAAGCCAGTGGAAAGCAAGACGTGATGCAGTAGTATCATTAAAAACTTCTGCATTCTTCACCCAAACGCCGAATGGAACAACAACAGGTTCTGTCTTTGTCTTCTCTATTGTCTGGAATTGTTGGATAAATTCAAGAATCTTTTCTTTAGCGTCTGTAAGATTTGACCAACTCATCTGGCTCTTTACGAGTAAATCCTTCAGCTTTTTGAAATCATCTTTTGAAGTAAGACATAATGCCGGAATCTGAGATCCATCAGGAAAGGCCTCTTCGTACTTCTCTGTACTTCGTCCTGCACGTCCAACTTCTTGAAGATAATCTTCCAAAACCGAAGGCGGATTGTAATGAACCACATAATGGACATTCGGAATGTCCATTCCCATACCGAAAGCCTTTGTAGCACAAAGAATGTAGATAGGTTCAACACCATCTGTCCTCTTGAACTTCTCATAGATGTCATTTCGATGGTCGGCATCCAATCCCGCATGGTAATAACCAATATGTCCTGCACATTTTAAAAGAATTTTGCTGGCATCTTTACTTGTACAGATTATTGACAAAGCGTCAGCCGTTTCTTCACATTGGCGATGAGTTCGACAGAATACAATCATGCAACTCTTATCGAAGTCAATCTTTTTATCGTTGATGTACTGGACAATATTTTTTATTCTTGACTCGTCTTCATGTTCGGTTATTTCAAAGGATATTCCGATGTGCTGTCTTATAGGATTATAATCTTCCGGAGCTTGCCCAAGCCGTTGTATATCTGGCAAGAATGATCGGATGTCAGATTCAACCTGTGTCGTTACTGTGGCAGAGAACATTGCGAACATGAAATCGTATTTTTGGCGAAAATCATTACATGCTAAAACTGCATTTCGGTAATCAGGACGGAAGTCCTGTCCCCATTGAGATATGCAATGAGCCTCGTCAAATACAACATACTCTAAGCCTCCGTCTATTTCCATGCGTTGATACAACGTGTTTATGAATGAGCGCACTCTAAATCTTTCAGGAGTAATGAACAATAATGCAAGTTCACCTGACCTTATTTTTCGATAGATATTTTGCACTTCAGGATAAAGACGATCGCCACTGAGGTAATCAACATTGTTTATGAATCCGCGTCTCCATAGTTCCTCGACCTGGTCCTGCATCAAAGCACGCAATGGTGTTATCACCAATGAGAGTTTTTTTGTTAGCATTGCCCTACTGATTGCAGGGCCCTGGAACAGAATGGATTTACCTCCTCCGGTTGGTATGGAAATAATACAATCACCTCTCTTCTCAAGCATGTGATCCACAATACTCTCTTGACTGTCCCGCCAACCATTAAAGCCCCATTGTGCCAAGATCATTGCCTTTTGCTTTGCTTCATCTATATTCGGCTCTGATTCTCTGCTATCTGGGAAATACTTTTTTGCATTTGCCAGAGCTGTTTCGTATGTCTCGTTATCACTCCACAATTTTACCTTAAACGATTTCGCCTTACAACTGCTGGCAAGGTCATCATAGTCGTCAAAATGAGGATCAAGGACATAAAAACGAGTGTCACAGCTATTTGCCATCACAAGTGAACAATAATGTTCAAAGATAGGCCATGCGGCATGGATACATTGGCGTGCGGTTGTATGAATAATCTTGTCATCGCGCTCAGCGTCACTATCTTCTTCTGGATCATTCTCAAAAGGAAGCTTATCCCACATCAGCATATAGCGGTCAATATCCATATTATCCCACACATAGCAGAACGGTTTGTCGGTACGGTAAGAGCCAATGCCATCCTCAAACTGTTTCTTACTGATAATAATCATCCCATGAGGATGCTTGCCAATGTACTCTAACTTGCGAAATCCCGTTCCTTGATCCGGTATGAAATAACCCAATGAGGTCGCATATGATGTCAAATTCTCAATCTCAGTAAGGTCATTAATAACATAGATCAATGGCAAGGATGGATTTTCTGAATGAATCTTTTGAAGTATTTCCATTTGGAATAGCCAATATTTGCTCCTTTCCGTTGTGGAAGCGTTAACACGAATAATGTCAATCGTACTCCGTTCGCGACTTGCCTGAGTCAGATTAATTCTATTCCTGTCTTCACCATCTATCTCCCAGTTAATAATTTGAGGCTTAGCAGTGAAATGATCAAAAAATCGTTTTCGATATGCTTGATACTTATAATTGAGATAGAAGGCAAACATTCCATTGCGCTGACGTTCAACCCAAATATTCGCTGACAGTTCTGGTTTGGTTATACCTAATAATCCAAATTCACTTTCCTTTACGGCCGCATAATTGGCATTAGCCATGACAAAAGGCAACTTGCTGCCTGATGCAATAAGGTCAGCAAACGATTTGTCTTCAACAATCTTGCACTTATGCACACGATCAAGCAGCTCAGCTCCTATTACATAAATATGCTTGTATTGCTTATCTGTGATTTTCTTGCTTTCAAAAGCATTGATATCCACACAATCAATGTGACTCTTGCTAAAGAACAAGTAGTCAGAGAGTTTATCTGCCGTGAATACAATTTTGTTGTTATTTTCATTCTCGGCCTTTAAGTATTGAGCAAGATTTTCTATAAGAGGTGTTTTTGATACTATACAGAAGCGTTCAAGGATTTTCTGCTCTATGATAGAATCCAAGGGATGTTCATACAGCCTTTTTACGTCAACACTCAAGTATTTCTGTTCGTCGTCAACCACAGGGAATTCAACATGTACCAACTGTGCGATACGTGCCCATAAGTTCTCCGGTGCTATAATCAATGTTGGTTCTGCAACAGGAATTGAATCAATCTTTTTAAGCGTTTCTTTTAGTTTCTCTCCTAAAGGACGCAGCTCCTGAAAGAACTGTTGATTTGGTTTTGCTGTACTTTTGAAGTAATCGGAAAAATAATCAACTTGAAGATGCTGTAATATCTCATTTATCTGGGTTGGAAGTACTGGCCGTAGTTGCTTAACTAACTCGACATCCTCTGAGAGTCGGAAAAGCTGATTCCAAAACAAATCATTTACTAGTTTCGTATCATCCTCTGCATTATGCGAAGTATGAAGTGAGTAAGCATATCTACAAGGATTTAGAAGAATCTCTATTTCAAGAGTGTCCCAAACATAAGCCATCGTCTTTAATCCTTTCTTCTCTAGAATAGGCAAATCCCATTGCTTGATGTTGTGGCCAACAATAATCTTTTGGTTTTTGAGTTTCCTCATGAGTGAATTCAACTGTTCCTCACCATCGTATGTTCGTATATTGTCTTCAGTAAGAAATGCGAATTGAGTAATTATATCTCCATCTGATTCCAAATCAAATGCAATATAAGGAATATCACTCTTTAATGAATTCCACTTGTCACCAATATATAGAGAGAACAATTCCGTCTCGCGGAATTCAGTTGCAACGATGTTCAATGCAAATTGTTCTTCCAATCTAATCAGGATTTGGTATGCCTCTGTTGTGTCAAGCATTTTTAGTGCAGAAACAAAGACATCTTTTGATAACAGTTCAGAGAGAATTTTTGTATCAGTATCTGGCAGGTTGTGAAGGTGGAACAAAAATAGTTGGGTTACTTTTTTTACCCCTTGTTCTTCACACTGCCTGATTAAGCTTTCCTTGCTTGAGAGGCTATTGTATAGAGACAAGGAAAAAGACATCAAGAATAGTCTTTCTTTAAGTTCATTAGAACTTATTGTGCTATTGGCAATATATTCAATTACTTTCTGTTTGTCATCCTCTTTCTTTATCTGATTCAGGATACTCTCAATGCTATCAAAATTAGAATTGAGATATGCGATAACAGAGGGATGTAGCAGCCAATCTACTTTTCCAAGCTGAGAGCTGAGAGTCTGTCTAAGCTCTGCTGTAGGTTTCAACAGTGTTTCATCAAACACAAAGTTTTCCTTCTCTTCTGTTGAAAGATGAGACAAATATTTCTCCCATTCTTTAATGTCTTCAGATTTTCTTTGGTAGAGGTTATTCAGTATTAATTGTTTGCCCACTATTGATGAGAAGAAAAACTTTGTTATTTCTTCTTCTATGTTTAGTTTTATTCTTTCACTGAAACCGTTCCCTTGAATCTGTCCTTGAATCTGGGAATACTCTCCAACATAATTCTTGGCAATAGCATAATCCTCTAAAGTTGGACGCAGATATCTTACCCGCATCGCTTTGTAACGGGTACGGCCGGGTTGTTTAAGTAACTCGAAAACAATCCATCTGTTTTCTTTAATATCTTCTTTGTCAATCCATTCTTTTTTATCAATGTATAATTGAATAGGTGCATACGACAAATCATCGGTATCTATTCCATAATTATTTGTAATACAAAATGCGTAGTTGTCGTATGAGCGACTGCGATTGATATACCCAATAAGTACAGGTCTTATTGCTCGGGGGGCATGCCGAATTACAGGAAGATTGGACAAGTCAACATCCTCCAAATGACCAACAACAAAGTCCTTATGAATGTATATTGAAGACATTTTGATTATAACTGATATTTGAGGGAAAAAGAAATTCTCTTTTTATCCGATTCTATTGATATTACCTCAACTTCTATTTCTTGGTTTTCTGTTAGTATAGATGATGGTTCAGATTTTCCATCAAGAGACATCTCGTTTTTATGAAGCAATCCTTGTAGCCCATCTTCCAACTCAACAAATGCACCAAAACTTACTATGTTGTTTACATTTCCTTTCACCTTCTGTCCAATCACATAATTTGAATCAACTTCATTCCATGGATTCTTATTCAGCCTCTTTACACTTACAACGACAATGTCAGAATCAATAATTATCACAACTGCGGTAATAACGTCTCCAACACTTAAGACCTTCTTGATATCACAGTCTTTATTCCAAGAATATTCTGTAGAAGGAAGTGTGGCGATGAGTTCTCCTAGCTCAATTAGCGCATAGTTTTTGGCCAAAGTCTTAACTCTGCCTTTTACTATGTCACCTATATGTATTTGAATCTTTACCATTGAATATGTTTGAAAAAATAAAAGATTGACTTTTCTTATTTGAATTTGTCATTTTTTGACTACAAAGATATAAAAATAATTGCAGACTCTCGCATAAATGAACGAAAATATGCAATTTAGTGATGTAAAAAAGGTGTTTTAGTTCAATTTTAGTTCAAAAATCGGCTTGTTCTGCCAACTAATATCGTTTTATAACTGTCCGTTTCTTAAGATTCTTGTCTTTATCCCTCCACGGCAATTCAGACGTTGAACCACCGCCACCAGTACCTACGTGCGGTTGAGCAGACCCTTCTGTTGCCAGTTCAATGGCAGCACTTAGCAAATTGGCTTGTATCTCGTTGACTTGCTCGGCAGCACTGAAACAGGCATTTATGAACTCATGTTCTGTCAGTTCCCCATTGCTGAAGGCGTGCAATCGTTTGTCGCTATCGCTGAGGTAGGTAACAGCGGTATGCTCAATCTCCTTAACCTTTGTCCAGATTTTCAGGGTGACGGTATAAGGATTGTTGCCAAGGAAGCGATGACCTATGAGTTCCGCTCCCGATGAAAGCCGGTATCGTTGTGGATTGGCCTTGCGGTCAAGTTCGTCAATCCTGTTCTTCTGCCTTTCAATGACAGTCTCTTTCTCGGCAGCCTTCTGCTCTGCAATCTCCGCACGCCTGATGGCGGCATCGATTTCCTTCTGATAGCCATTCCTCAGTTTGGCTATTTCAGACTCATGCCTCTGTTTCAGGGTAGCTTTCTCCGCCTCCAGTTTCGCAATCTTAGTCTGGAGTCTTGCCAGTTCCTCGTCTTTTGATGCCAGTTCTTTCCTTGCCTTAGCAAGGTCGCCTTTACCAAACAGGGCGAGTATTGTGCTTTTGCCCTCCTTTGCCTTTTCCACCTCTTCCTGCAACTTGGCGATATTCTCTTCATACTGTCGCATCTGCTGCTTATAGTGGGTGGATGTGGCAATATGTCTGGCAGTAGAACCGACAATGCCACGCTTCAGACCGAACTCACTCATGGCAGCAGCGTATGTGTTCTGATATTCATGAAGCCTAGCACGTTTGAGCACATCGTCTGCTGAGAGCCGTGGACCGGATTTTGTGTTATATTTCTTTTCACCCTCACGTTCTCTCCGCTGCCTCTCGAAGGTGACGATGGGGACTATGGTCGCATGCAGATGGGGAGTTTTCTCGTCCATGTGCAATACGCATGACACAACATTCTCCTTGCCAAAAGTCTCGTTCAACCATCTGAGGTTGGCCTCAGTCCACTTGTCCAACCGACCTTCATCCAGTATCTTCATCATCTGCTCGTGCGTCCCCGTCAGAATGATTCGGATAGCCTTGCACTGGTTCTTCGCCACCTTGCGTGACAATCCTGCATGGTCTATGTGATACTGTATGGCCTCAGTCCTGTTTCTTACTCCGTCAGGAAATCGAATCAGTTCCCTGTTCAGATGCGTGCGGCTACGGTCGGCATTGTCCGGCACATATGTTTTACCCTTTGTATCCTTTCTCTCTATATGGCATGACATACCGCTGTCGCTACCACTGCCACGTTGTAGGTGGCATACTGCATATTGAATATTACTCATTTTGATTTGTTATTTAGTTAAACGATTGTTTTATAAAATGCCGTTACAATAATACCGCTGTCTGTGTAGCAGGTATCTTCAAGAACTTATGGGGACTTTTTCATTCTGCCACATCGAAGGTGGTTGAGATGAAAATGCCCTAATAAGCTACGGCATTTTATAAAATCCCTTTCTTCACGACAGCAAGCTGTCCCGTTACGGCTCCTCCACGAGTTCCAGGCCAAGTTCGTCAATCAATGTCTGCAAGACGGGGTTACGGTCAATCATCCGTTGAAGTATCATCTGAGGCGTATCCTCCATAAGAAGGAAATCCGCAATGTCCAATCCCTGACTGCGTTGTTCATCGGTTGCCATATCTTCCAGTACCGTACTGACCGATACGAACCGACAGATATTGGCAAGCATGGAAGTTTTCTGCTTCCACTGCTCCGTTGCGCCAAGGTCTGGCATCAGCACCACATCCCGATGCGCCAGTACACGAACGGCCTTTTCGTTGAAACAGCCGTTCTTTCCTCCGGTCGCCAGCCATAAGCCGTCAGGCATAAAATGAGCTGCAATGAGTGCTGTCTTCTCGCTTTCCACAATGAACACTGTCTTGTCGGGATAGCGGGCAAGAAGGTGCTCGCCAAAGAAACACTGGCACAAGTTGAAGTCGGGCAAACGCAGTTCGGTATGTACCCAACATATATGCGGATGCGGAACTTTCAGTCGATGCCCGGTCTTTGCATCGTACCCCATAATCTTGCCTGCATGTACTTGTCCGTTGGAATCCACCTGCCAGAATACAGCTGAACCGTTCCATTTTTTGGAAGTCCCGACCTGGTAAAGTTTGAAGAGCCTTTCGGCATTGCTCCTGCCAATCGTGATGGACAGGAATGTGCACAACGGGTTGATGTCATAGTGTGACAGGGAACGCTGCATGACTGCCGAATCCATAAAAGACGGAGGACTGACTGGCTCTGTTGGAGTTACGGCTTGCGGTTTCCACTCCCGCCTGAATTGTTCCGATTCATCAGGATGTTCCCGAAAGAAGTCCTTTGGCGTGTAATGGTAGCCGCAACTGTGCTCGTGGTCGCATTTGCCGACATGGGGAGGGAAGTCAATCTCTCCCGACTCGTCGATATAACGGGTGAAACAAGCCTTGCGCCTGCATTCGGGACATGCCTTCTTGCTGCCCCGATGATACTTTTCAAGATGAAATCTATAGTTGTCCATGATAATTTCTGAAATTGATTTGCAGTAATTTCAGTCTTCAGTCCTTTCAGTTTTGCAGGAGCTGACGGTATGCTCCATCCCGAAACTGAAAAACTGAACATCCTGAAAGCTGCAAACGGGGGTTACACATTGCAGTTTTCATTCTCTGTCTGTTTCATGGGGGTATATGATACTTTATCGTAGACTCCCTGCCTGACCTTGTGGATGAGCCTGTTTTTTGCAAGTTCTTTAAGATAGTTCATCACCGTGCGCTCCGTTACCATAAGTTGTCTTCCGGCATCAAGGGCTTCGGCTGTGGTAAATGTATCTTTCAGCAGGGCGAGCAATTCCAGCGACGGCTCGTCACAGGCATCGTTTGCCACATATTCGCGTATGCGCCTGTAAGAACCTTCGAAATAGTCATTCAGCCGGATAGCACCTTCAATGGCAGTTGTTGTCACGAATTGCAGATGGCTCTCGCCGCATGCATAAGACAGGACTTGGAGAACCAGTGCCAGACGCGCCACCTGTACCGGACTTTTCATGGGGCGCGATTCCACAAGGGCTTCATCCCTGATGGCATTGATGCATTCGATCGTATTGTTGTGCCAGCCGAAGAAAATCTTTTTCGCTTCCGCTTCCATGCCTATTAGATGAGGGATGTTACCCTCGGCATCCCCGTCATTGTCATAGTCAAGGGCGAATACCTTTTCCATGATTGCCTCCCATGTCCTCCATGCAGATGCCGGATTGCTACCGGTATCCTCCTCTTCGCTTTCCGCCCACCGTGGCATCAGATACGACTTGGGCATCACGAACAGGATGCGGTCAAGCAGCCCGTTATCCTCGTATCCCTTCTTGAGCAGCTCATGCACACGCCTGGTCTGTGTCGTGCCGACCATGTTGATGCACGGATTCTCGATGTGTATGGGAATGGGATTGCTGACGCGGGTCACATCTATGGCACTGTTGCTCCATGCGGACAGAAGCTGCTCTATCAACTGCCCGTTGTTGTAGCGATTGGCTGAATTGAACATGCCCATAATCTCGTCCGCAAGTATGGTTATGCCACGGGGACAGTTGTGATGGGCGAGCATCAGGGCTTCAGGCGTGAAATCGGACACGATGGTTCTTCTCAATACAGGCCTGTCCATATCGTTGTTGCCCTTGCTCTCTTTCATTGTATTCTGATATGCGGCCATTTCAGCCTTAAATTTCTCCAGTGCCCGGCAATCCCTTTTGCGGAGCGGACGGAATACGGCTTCAAGCGGCGGTGTCTTGCCGAGTCCCGGCCGCCCCACCATGATGATATAAAGGGCGGCATTGGTTGTCCAATGTCCTTTTACACGGATATTGTAAGTGTTACCCAACGCGGAAGCAGCAGCCGACAGCATGGCTGTGGCAAGATACTCCACCTTGAAGTTCTCATGTCGCACCATGCCAAGGATGACGGACTGTACTTTGGCAGGGAAAGCGCCAATCGGGAAATCCGATTCCGCAATGCCCTGCGCCTGTGCCATCACCCTGTTGCATATATCCAGTTGTCTGATACCCATAATCACTTCTCCTTTCGTTTGCAATAGGATGTCACACTTTCCGACTTGCCTCCGGTCTGTACCCTGCGGATGTCGGATTTGGCATACATGTTCTTGTTGCCGACTTTGACTGGAACGAGGTAGCCACGCTTCGCCCACAGGTTGAGCGTGCCTTCGCATACGTTCAGCAACTCGCGGACTTGTTTTGTATTCAGGTATGTCTCTTCCGCTTCACGCTGTATCGCTGCTTTCTGTTCTTCCTGCTGCGCCATAATAGTGCGCTGGATAATTGATTCTGCAAACATCTTCAGGTCTGTGGGAGTGACTTCCAGTTTCACGTTGGCTCCCATATCGACCAGACTTTCTATGGTAATCATAAAATCATTTGTTTTGGAATTTACAATGACCATCTGAATCTTCCCTGATGCCCCGCTTCCGATGGCTTATAAAAGTGAAGCACCGCCAAACCCTCGGGAAAGGATTGACGGTGCAAAGGTATAGGTGAATTAAAAGTAATTGAAATAAAACGAGTTGGCATATTTGTCATGACAAAAAAGACAATTATGACAACACTAAAATGGGCTTATTTTACTTCATTTCCTGTGGATTGGAGCTATCTATTAACGGCTTCGGCAAGTTCGACTTTAAGCTCAGAAAGTAATGTCTGACAGGAATCACCATTTAGCATTACGCACATTCTGTTCACTCCGTTTTTCATAACGTGCTGCGTTGTAGTCAACAGGTGGATAGCCTGACGATAGGAACTTTCGCTCTTAATTCCACCCACGCCATCAAATTGAATGATGAGCGCAGTTGCATACTCTTTCGCACTACCTATGTCTGTTAGCAGTCCAAGTTCATTCAAGGCATAGTAGGTTAGAGCCTGTTCCGCTGCCGTATCATATTTTGAGATGAATTTTCGGATAATATCAATAACAATGTCTTTATTGGCACAGTTGAGATAATTTACAAGGGGCATTTCCTTTGCTTTCTGCCGACCTCTTGATTTTGGGGCATCGTTTATTGGCATGTCGCCAAAGTGTTCTGTGTTAGCTTGTTTTGCCGTGTGCTGTTGCTGCTGTTCAGGTTCGTCTGTCATATCGTTGGTTACATTCTCATTTGTTGCGGATTGCAATGCCCATTCACCAATGGTTCCCTTTTCAATGGCTCTGTTCATGGAAAAGTATCTGTCCCAGTCAGCCTGGGTTCGGAAGCCGTTCTTGATGGATACCTGTATTATCCGTTCGGCTACCCAAGAACAGCTCTGCCTGTCCATTCTGTCCGCTTTAGGATTGGCTGATTGTTTGTTGACCATACTGACCATTGCCTCAAAACTCTTTCCGTAATACAGCCAGCTTAGTACAAGCGGTGCGGAAAGGATAATGTCATGTCTTTGGGACTTGCTTCTAAAAAAGGATTTGACCTTGTTCCAAAAGGACGATGAAGTTCCGTCTGATGAATTATTCTCTTCCCTCTGCTTCTGGAATGCTTCAACAATCTGTTCCGGGACGGATTCTTCACTGAACAGCAGGCTTATGTTGTCAAAATCTTCCACACTGTCATCGCCCCAGCACAATTCCCATTCCGTCTTGACCTTTGGCAGCTGTTTGAAGATGGCACGGCAGATAGCGAGATATTGCCTCTCGTCCCCGTTTGTCATCAGACGCGCGAAGCGGTTGTATTCTTCCCTGTGGCTGTTCTTCCACCGGAGAATGTCAGCCTTGAACTGGTCGTATGTCAATCGGGATTCAGCCATAGTGTTGTCTGCAAGTAGTTGGATATAAATGGAACATAGATAGGGAAAGAATAAAATACACCGGACAGGCGATTCTAATCCAGCAGGTTTACCAGTTCTTTCTTGATTTCGTCATCGATATGCCTGTAACGGGCAAAGGCACGACTCCCTTCCGAATGCCCCGACATGGAGGCAATCAGGTTCGGGTCTTTGACCTGCTTGTAGAGGTTGCCGATAAAGGTCTTTCGTGCCGTGTGGGTGGTCGCCACTTCATATAACGGTCGTGCCACATCCTCGCGCGTTTTCGGATCGAGGACTCTAACCATGCGGTCAATACCCACATACTTAAGGATTTCCTTTATCTTCTTGTTATAGCCGAAGTGCGAGAACCGGGGAAGTAATGCGCCTTCCAAGTCCTTATATCTCTCCAGTATGTCCAACGCCTTTTGGTTGAGCGGAACTCTGACTGTGTTGGCATGTTCCAGTTTGGTCTTTTGCGGAATGTATTCCACACAACCGTCCACGATATTTGCCTTGGTCAGTCTGTTCAAGTCACTTACCCGGCAACCTATCAGACACTGGAACATGAAAATGTCACGATAGACTGGATAGGAATTGCCCAAACCGCTTAAATCGGCGTAATAGACCTTGTCCCTTTCTTCAAGGGTAAGGTAAAACGGATCGCCATACATGGGCTGGGCTATCTGGTACTGGTCAAAAGGGTTGTTCCTTGTGAGCTTACGTTTGATGCACCATTTGATGACGGTGCGGATGCGGTAGAGCGTCCCCGACATGCTGTTCTCGGAGCGTTGCTGGGCGACATCACGGGATAGCTCGTCTTTATAGAATACGGGATACATTTCCACATACCTGTACTCTTCCTGCATCCACAGCTTGAAATCACGGATGTCGTCAGCGGTAATGGAATCTATACAAAGGTGGAAGCCCCGCTGGTGCATGACCTCATGCCGGAAACGCTCGTAACGCAGCACCTTTTTCAGATTGTCGCGGTGATGTTTCCAGCTTTCTGCGGCAAGGGGTGTCTCGTCCATGTACTTTTGTATCTGGTAGGACAGCAGGTACTCGTCTGCCGGATTGCCGCCACGGAAGTTGATATTCGGGTGGTGGTATTCCTCGATAAGTCCTTTCAGCCAGTTGCCGTCCACTCCACGATGGTATTTCTCGGCAATAAGGTGCGTAATGTTTTGGATGTCCTTTTCAAAGCCCATCCGTTTTTCCTCCGACACCAATGCGACACGTGGCTTGTAGCCCTGCCGTTCCGCACTCCAGTGGTTGGGGTTGATGGAGAGTTCGCTTGCTGCCTTGATGTCAACGCCTCCCACGTCACGGACTCTGAAATAGATGCGTGCCTGATCAGTGACATTATTCTTGGCGGCAGTCTTTCTTATAAATGCGGTAACTTTCATTATGCGCCCTCCTTAGTTTATCATATCCACAAGTTTGCGTTTCATCTCATCGTCAATCGTGCGGTAGCGGTTGAATGCCCGACTGCCCTCCACGTGTCCCGACATGGATGCTATCAGATTGGGGTCGGGAACCTGTTTGTATAGATTGCCTACAAAAGTCTTCCTTGCCGTGTGGCTGGTGGCTACCTCATATAATGGTTTCTGCACGGTATTGTAGCCGTGCGTGTCAAGGATGGTTACCATTCTGTCTATACCGCAATGCTTCAACAGTTCCCGTATGCCGAGATTGTACTGATGTATTGGTTTGAACGGCAGTAGCTTTCCCATATCGGTGTCGTAGCGTTCCAGTATTTTCAATGCCTTGGGATGAAGCGGTACTCTGACGACTTTTGCCTGACATTTCTTTGTCTTCTGCGGCATATACTCCAGAAATCCGTCCTTGATATTGTCTCTCGTCATTCTGTACAAATCACCCACACGGCAGCCGATATAGCAATGGAACACGAATATATCCCGAATGACAGCCAGTTTAGGGCAGTCGTTCAAATCCGCATCATACAGGACATTCCTTTCTTCGGATGTCAAATAGAACGGATCACCGTATGTCGGTTCCTTGCATCCGTAAAGCTCATACACCTCGTTGTCGGAATACTTCATTTTCTTGCACCAATGGAGAAAGGTGCAGAAGAGGTTCATCGTGTTGATGATGGTCGTGTTCGACAATGGTCTTGGCGCATGGTTGATAAGAATCCGGGACGCATAGAAGTCGGGGTGCTGCTGGCGCAACAGATATTCGTTGGTCACATAATCCCGGAAACCGTTCATCTGCTCCAATGTGACGGTTTCAACAAAGAGGGTGAAATCGGTATTACCTAATATCTCACGTTGATATTCATGGTAACGTATCATCTTGCGCTCAAAGCGGATGATGTGTTCTTTGGTTCTGTTCGCTCCGTCAAATTTTTCCAGATACTCATGAATACGGCATATCAGATTCGGATGGTTTCGTTCGAAAGCCCGTGCAGGGTACAGCACATCCTCGATGGTCTGCTTCAGCCATGCGCTGTTTGCCTTGTCCGAAAATGTCTTCTCCACTTTCTCGATGATGGCGGTAATCTGTTCGGGCAGCAGTTTCTGCTCAACGGCAGGTACGGCTGTCGTACGCTTGTAACTGAGGGTGTCGGAATCCCAGTACTTGTCATGGACTACAAGAGGCGAAACAACCTTTATATCCACGTTCTTCTCACGGACACGGAAACAGATGTTCGAGGTCGAGGAACTGCTCTTCTTCAGATAGACGGAAACTTTCATCGGCAATGCGTTTTTGAATTACATTGCAAAGGTAAATAAATTCCCGTATATGTTCCCATATATCCCGAAAAAACTTGTAGCGGATTAAGACAAATTAAAGAGCGTGTCCCGAAAGTGATACCACATAAAACACTGTATATTAGTGATTATATTCTCTCTTGTTATGCTTTTCTTTTCATTTTTGGATTTCCAAACCCTTAATCAAAACATATATTGCAGTTCCACGGTTTCTCCGTTCGTATCGGGCAGTCCGTCCAGTTTAAAGGCAACCAGCGCATCACCTACCATCCCATAAGTATCTCCGTAGGCATTGTGTCTGAACTCAACTTCATACTGATTGTCCGGATTATTGGTACGGAGCAGGTTGACATAATGCGGCTGGGAAGAATTTCCCCAACGTGTACGGAAGCGCAAGGTCAGATAACCGTCTTCTGCTATCGTTACCCAGTCGTTTACTATTTCTACCGGGTCGTTACCATAAACCTCGTCGTTCTCCTCACCCAAGTCGGCAGCAATCGGTTTGGTCAGAATACTGTCTATCCAGTTTATCTGCACCGCCTTGGTATATTTCCCGCTTGCCTGGTCTACCTCCTCATAATTTACCAGCGCACGTACTTCCTTTCCGTCGTAAGGAGAAGAAGCCATGTTTACAGGCAACAAGGTAGTTTCCTCGTCCAGCTGCAGGAAAAAAGTCTCGTCGGCATCGGTTTTTGCCGTAACAAGTGCATTGGGTACTCTGACGTAATATCTATTGTCGTCGTCATCCTGACACGACTGTATTCCCATACTTCCGGCCACCACCAGCACGGCCATCAATCCTTTCTGCAATAGCGAATATACTTTCATCACATTATTCTTTTAAGAGTTAAACTTATCTTCTGTTCTTCACTTAGAAAATGAAAACCCTCAAGAAAGCCTGCATTTTTAAATGTTAAATATCAATAAGATAACGTGAGGTCAACATAAAATAAACAGCGCCATAAAGTTTTATCTTACAAGATTACAGTAGAAGTAATATAAAAAATAAGATTGTCCATGTTTTCCTGAAAAGATTCTATTTTTTACATCTCTTTTACTCCCTACTTTTGTCCTGTTAAAATTAATTATCTAACTACATGAAAATGTATAATAAGCGATTTGTTTATTTTGAATCTTATTTATAGTATCATGAAAAATTTATTCGTTCTATTAAGCTGCATTTGCTGTTTTTCGTGCAAGCCCTCTATACAGCAGATAGATTTAAGCGGTACGTGGGAGTTTACTACAGACACATCACAATGGAACCAGTCACTTATCCTGCCGGGAAGTGTTACTTCCAATCGTCTGGGAGAGGATATTTCAATGTCTACTCCATGGACCGGCACCATTGTCGATTCGTCTTTTTTCTTTGCCGACAAATATGCAGAATACCGTACAACCGAAAATTTCAAAGTTCCTTTTTGGTTGCAACCTGAAAAATATTTCTGGGGAGAAGCCTGGTACAAAAAAACGGTAGAAATACCACAAAACTGGGATAAATACGATGTCATGCTTACACTTGAGCGTTGTCACTGGGATACAGAACTATGGATAGACGGAAACTATGCAGGAAGTGGCCACAGCTTAGGTGCCCCACATCGTTATTTGCTCACCCAATGGCTTACTCCCGGCAAACATGAACTTTTGCTCAAAGTAGACAATAGCTTAAAGACCGTAAATCCGGGTATCAACTCTCATAGTGTTACCGATCATACTCAAGGCAACTGGAATGGGGTGATTGGAAAAATTGCATTGGAAGCACTGCCACAAATACGGATAAACCATTTGGATATTTTCCCCGACATAGACCATAAGAAGGTAAAGGTGGAACTGGAAGCCCTCAATTCTACCAGCACAGCACAAGAAGTTACATTTAAAATGGAAGTAGACGGACGAGCATTCGAAAAGAGCCAAACTCTTCCTACAGGAACATCTCCCGTATATGCAGAAATAGAAATGGGAGACAGTATTTTGCTTTGGGACGAATTCCACCCCCATTTATACCAACTGAATGTGCATCTTTCCGGAACAGACGGAAAAGAACTGAGCCACTGTTCGGAACAATTTGGTATGCGCAAACTGGAAGTTGTCCAAAATCATATTCTGATAAACGGACGGAAAGTATTTTTCCGTGGCATGCTCGACTGTGCCGCTTTCCCCCTTACAGATTACCCCTCTATGGACAAAGAGTATTGGGTGAAAATGTTCACCAATTGTCGGAACCATGGTTTGAATCATGTACGATTCCACTCCTGGTGTCCGCCGGAAATAGCCTTTCAAGTAGCCGACGAAATGGGATTCTATCTGCAAATAGAATGTTCTTCATGGGCTAATCAGGGAATAACAATCGGCGACGGAACTTCTTTGGATCAGTTCATACGGGATGAAAGCGAACGTATGGTACGTGAATACGGAAACCACCCCTCTTTCTGTATGATGTTATACGGAAACGAACCGTCTGGAGAAAAAAGCACTCCCTATCTGGCAGATTTTGTGACTCATTGGAAAGAAAAAGATACACGCCGTTTGTATTCTACTGCTGCAGGCTGGCCTAATTTACCGATAAACGATTTCTTAAACGACCCTACTCCACGTATACAAGGATGGGGACAAGGACTTACAAGTATTATCAATGCCGAAGCTCCCCGTACCAACTACGATTGGAGCAATTACGTACAACAGTTCAACCAGCCTGTAATCAGCCACGAAATAGGACAATGGTGTGTCTACCCCGATTTCAAGGAAATAAGCAAATATACCGGACTGATGAAGGCTCATAACTTTGAAATATTCCGTGATGATCTGAAAAAGAACGGAATGATTCATTTGGCTGACAGTTTTCTATTGGCTTCGGGTAAATTACAGGCTCTTTGCTACAAAGCAGACATCGAAGCTGCTCTTCGCACACCCGATTTTGGAGGATTCCAGCTCTTAGGATTGTACGATTTCCCTGGACAAGGTACTGCACTGGTAGGAGTTCTGAATGTTTTCGGAGAAGAAAAAGGATATATTTCTCCCGAAGAATACCGTCAATTCTGCAATACCACTGTGCCTCTTGCACGATTGCCCAAACTGATTTATACGAACAATGAAAGCCTAACTGCTTCCGTCGAAGTGGCTCATTTTGGCGATAAGCAGTTATCAAATCCAAAATTAGGATGGATACTATCCACAGACGATGGAAAAACAATAGGTAAAGGACAATGGAATGCAAATCAGATTTCTATAGGAAACAATATTCCATTAGGCAATATAAACTTCCCTCTGTCAGGAATTACAGAGCCCAAACAATTGTCTCTAAAGGTATATGTGAATGATTTTGAAAACGAATGGCACATTTGGGGATATCCCTCTACTCCCCGGAACCAGTATACAGACAATGACATCTTAGTAACAAACAGCCTAGACAACAAAGCAAAAGAAGTATTGGAAAAAGGAGGCAAGGTACTTTTATCATTACCTAAAGGCAAACTGCGTGCTGATATGGGAGGAGACATTCAAATAGGATTCTCCAGCATATTCTGGAATACAGCCTGGACATTGGGACAAGCGCCTCATACGTTAGGTATTTTATGTAACCCACATCATCCGGCGCTTTCACAGTTTCCTACAAATTACTACAGCGATTACCAGTGGTGGGATGCAATGTCTTACTCCAATGCCATCGAAATGGATAAGCTTGCCAAAGGGGCTCAACCGATTGTACGTGTCATCGATGATTGGTTTACAAACCGCTCACTGGGACTGATAACCGAATTCAAGGTAGGTAAAGGAAAACTTGTGCTATCCGGTATAGACTTCTGGCAGAAAATGGATGAGCGTCCGGCTGCACGTCAGCTGCTTAATAGCCTGAAGACCTATATGAGCAGTGAGCAATTCCATCCTGTACAAGAAATAAAAACAGAGGATTTACAACAACTTTATTAAAAAGGAAAAACAATAAAATTAATCTCATCAACTTCCTTTCTACAGGAAATAATGGCCGGTTTCTCAGCTCTAACAATTTGTCTGAAACCGGCCATTTATTTTCAAAACTTCTCAAGAATAAATTTCGCCCCGCCATTACAAATAACATTTATTAACAGGAATATCAAGCAGTCACTTGCAAAAACTTACATTATATATACGAATTAGATAATGAAAGAATAATAGACTATTCATTTGATATCATGAGCAAAAGAAACAACACAGAAACTAAAATTAAGGTTAATTGACTAATAATACTTCTTCCATCGTATCTAATTGCACAAAAGTTTGAGAGAGAATATCTATCTTTGGATATTCTTTCTTAAACTTTTTAAATTTAACCGATTATGAAAAATTACTTATTTCTTCTTTCCGCACTCTTATTATTACCTGCCTGCAGCGGACAGGTATCTATCGAAGGTTCATGGGTAGAACCGGTACCGGGTATGCCCGATATGCAGCAAGGATTTACGCTCGAAGCCAATGGAAAAGCATCTTCTATCGAGATGGCAACCCTGCAATATGAATCATGGAAAAAAGAAGGAAACCAACTGATTCTTTCGGGAAAAAGTATCGGAAATCATCTTACAATCGATTTTTCCGACACGCTAACTATCGAAAAGCTGACTGCCGACAGCCTGATTCTGAAACGGGGAGAAGTTGTCTGCACCTATACACGTGCTCAAGAAATACAGACCAAAGAAAGTATACCGGCCGCTACACTTACTCCAGCCAAACAGATACGCACAGTCAAAGGAGAATTGGTCATTGCACACGAAGTACGGGCTTTTACGGCTACAGGTGACTCACTGACTTACTGGGTGATTGACAAGACAGGAGAACTTGCACGCCAATACGACGAACTGACCGGAGGAGTGAAAAACGGAACTCCCGTATACGCAGAACTGGAAGTGATTGACATGGGAAAATCGGACGAAGGTTTTGCTGCAGAATACGACGGAGTATATCAAGTAGAAAAAATTCAGAAACTGGCAGTTAAGTAAACAACTGTAAATATCCTGCTCCTGTCTTGAAAAGAAAGAAGTTGGCAGATTTTTTTTGACAAAAAACAATTTTCATTGTATATTTGTTTGTTTTCTGATTAAATACAAACTAAATATACAAGAAATGAAAAAAAGAATGTTATTAAAAAGTTTCTGTATCGCATTGCTTTTATGCTGTATATCAGGCAAAACTTATGCACAGGACTGGAAATCGATCCTTACCGGAGTAGCTAAAGAGGTAGTGGGAGACAAAATTACAACAGCTTCTTCTATCGTAGGAACATGGAATTATGTAGCACCGGAATGTAAGTTTGAGAGTGATGACTTGCTGGCAAAGGCAGGAGGAGAAGTGGCTTCGAAAAAAGTAGAAGACCAGATGCAGACTGTGTACGACAAGATAGGTCTGAGTGGATGCCAGTTTACATTCAACGAAGACGGCAGCTACTCTTATAAGTTGAAGAACCGTACCGTAAGCGGCACTTATACGTTCAATGATACCGATAAAACCATTACCATGTCTGCCAAACTGGGTATCAAACTGACTGCCCAAGTCACTGTAGCAGGAAACAACATGAGTCTGGTTTTCAATACAGACAAACTGATGTCTGCCTTGCAGACCATCACCGGAGCAGTATCGAAAGTAAACGACACGGCATCCAGCATCAATTCGCTTATCAGTACATACGACGGACTGAGACTGGGATTTGAACTGGAAAAATAATCTTTTATACCGGAAGAATTCTTTTCAAACGCGACTTGTATCGATGGCTTACGTGACTTGTATCGATAGCATACGATACAAGTATCGAAGGGTGACGATACAAGTCGCGTTTTTTATATGTTTTTATTGCTTCTTTCCGTTCAGTATGACAAGTGCTCCAATTACTCCGGGTACCCAACCGCAAAGGGTAAGAAGCAGAATAATCAAGACGGAACCACATCCCTTGTCTATAATGGCAAGAGGTGGGAAAATAATAGCAAGAATAACTCTTATCAGTGACATTGTTTTTATTTTTTAGTAATTACAAGGGGAAAACAAGATTCTCCGGCAAATATCCGCTTCGTATACGCCATTCCTGCGGATAGAGATTGTTGGCACGGTTGCCTATATTCTTGGCAAATCCCAAAGGAATTCCGCGGTAAGTCAGAAGCACATAGCCTCGTGGAACTTCGGGCGAAAGAGTCACGGCTTCCTTACGCAAATAAGCCACTGCCTGTTCATAACTCAGCACCGCTTCGGGGAAGATTCCTTCTTTCCGTACGGTACTCATAGCCAGAGAATGTTCGGGAAGGAAATCCTTTCCTTTCAAACTGCAGATTGCCACACCGGCATGCAGAATCTTCAACGCATTTTTCAAACGTCCGTACAGTTCTGTATAGGTCTTCGGGAAAGCTCTTACCAGACTATCTTCTACCAGCCATTCGTATTCGTCCGAATCGTTTATCCAGTCTTTCACTTCTTTCGGGCATACAACTTCTTTCTGCCTCTTATCGCCTTTTTTGTTCTTTTTCGGTTTCTGAGAAAGATTTTCTTCCGAAGAAGCTTCTCCGTGCTTGCGCAAGACAGCAAGGAAAAGTCCCTCACCTACGGTTTTATGTGGCAGGAAACGATATACCGGGAAATCAGCTCCAATAAGATTTCCGGTAATGCCCCAGTCTTCTTTCACCTCAACTGGCAGAATTTCAGCACCCAACTCTTCGGCAATCCACTGTACATTGTCTTCGTTTTCTTCCCTATTGAAAGTACAGGTACTGTAAATCAAAATTCCACCGGGTTTCAAGCATCCCCAGATATCACGCAGAATACGCTGCTGACGTTGCCAGCAAAGCGTAACATTGTCTACACTCCATTCGTCTACAGCCACCTGGTCTTTGCGGAACATACCTTCTCCCGAGCAAGGCACATCAGTCAGAATCACATCGAATACCTGCTCCAGTTCTGCAAAATCGGCCGGATCGTTGTTTGTCACCACCACTCCGGGATGTCCCCATTTTATCAAATTCTCTGCCAATACTTGTGAACGGTTTCGCATCACCTCGTTGGCTACCAGCAAACTTCCTTCGGGTAATACGCTGCGGGCCAGTGTAGATTTACCACCGGGGGCTGCACAAAGATCGAGCATCACCGAAGGAGCATGTACATACTGCCGCAAAGCCTGCTCTACAAACATAGACGAGGCCTCCTGCACGTAATAGCATCCGGCATGAAAGAGAGGGTCGAAAGTAAAGGTAGGACGGACAGAAAGATAATATCCGGCCGAACTCCAGGCTACCGGACGAGCGTCTTGAGGTATCTGTGAAAATTTCCGCTCGTTCATACGGATACTGACAGGAGTTTCCCGCTGCAAGGCTTCGCAAAACAAGGTGAACTGTTCTTCTCCCATCAGCTGGGAGGTACGGCGAATAAAATCGGATGGTAGATTCATACAAACAACTACATTTATTGTCTGCAAAAATAAAATATTTCACAATGACCGCCAACAACTGATGAATTTTAGCTACCTTTGTTCACTATAATAAAAAGTATATATCCCGAAATGAAACAATATTTAGATCTGCTCAGACACATCCGTACGGAAGGTGTGAAAAAAGAAGACCGTACAGGTACCGGAACAATCAGTACCTTCGGCTATCAGATGAGATTTAATCTGGAAGACGGCTTTCCGCTGGTCACTACCAAGAAGCTTCACCTCAAATCCATTATCCATGAACTGCTTTGGTTCCTTCAGGGGGACACCAATGTGAAGTATCTGCAGGAAAACGGAGTACGAATCTGGAACGAGTGGGCAGATGAAAACGGTGATTTGGGACATATCTACGGCTATCAGTGGCGCTCGTGGCCGACTTACGACGGGGGTTTCATCGATCAGATTTCGGAAGCAGTGGAAACCATCAAGCATAATCCGGACTCACGACGCATCATTGTAAACGCATGGAACGTGGCCGACCTGAAAAACATGAATCTTCCGCCTTGCCACATGTTTTTCCAGTTTTATGTAGCCAACGGACGCCTGAGCCTGCAAATGTATCAGCGTAGTGCCGACTCTTTCCTGGGAGTTCCGTTCAATATTGCTTCGTATGCCTTGCTGCTGCAGATGATGGCACAGGTTACCGGACTGAAAGCCGGAGACTTTATCCATACGCTAGGCGATGCTCATATATATCTGAATCATCTGGAACAGGTCGACTTGCAGCTTACCCGCGAACCTCGCCCATTGCCACGCATGATACTTAATCCGGATGTAAAGGATATTTTCAGTTTCAAATACGAAGACTTCACTTTGGAAGGATACGACCCTCATCCGCATATTGCCGGAAAAGTATCTGTATGATTATTTTGAGTTTTTAAGTTGGTGAGTTTTTAAGTTGATTCACTCCAAAATACTCAATCTATCTCCTTTCTAACTCATAAACTTAAAAACTCAAAACATTTTGTCAACCTAAGACATCAACAAACTCAAAAACTTAAAAACTAAAAAACTTAAAATACATGCTTTCCATTATTGTAGCAGTCAACAAAAACCGTGGTATCGGATTCGAAAATAAGTTATTATACTGGTTGCCAAACGACTTGAAACGCTTCAAGGCACTGACTACCGGACATACTATCATTATGGGACGTAAAACCTTTGAATCACTTCCCAAAGGTGCTCTGCCCAACCGCCGCAACATCGTATTAAGCCGGAACCAGTCTGCTGTATTCGAAGGAGCAGAGCATTTCTCATCGCTGGAAGAAGCGCTGAAACACTGTACAAAGGAAGAAGAAGTATTCATTATTGGTGGTGCGAGTCTGTATGCCGAGGCACTTCCTTTGGCCGACACGCTCTATCTGACAGAAATAAACGACAGTGAAAAACCGGCCGACGCATTCTTTCCTGTTATCGACCCAACTCTCTGGAAAGAAAAAAGTAGAGAATGCCATCCGGAAGACGAAAAGCATCTCTACTCCTATACCTTTATCGATTACGAACGGATTGGTAACCGTTAATCCTCATCAGCCAAATCTATAATCGGCATCTGACGTTTGATGGCTTCACGGAAAGAAATGATAGTTTCCGAACGTGAAAGCCCTAACGGCTGTAACTTGTCATGAATAATTTCAAGCAAGTGATGGTTGTTTTTTGCGTAAATCTTGATAAACATGTCGTACTGCCCAGTCGTAAAATGACATTCCACCACCTCCGGAATATGCTTCAAAGCTTCCGTTACGGTATCAAACTGCTCAGGATCTTTCAGATACAGTCCGATATAGGCACATGTTTCATACCCTATTTTTTCAGGATCTATCACAAATTCAGAACCCTTCAGGATTCCTAAATTAGTCAGCTTCTGAATACGCTGATGGATTGCAGCTCCCGATACATTGCAGGCACGTGCAACTTCCAGAAAAGGAATACGTGCGTTATCGGCTATCAGCCGCAAAATTTGTTCGTCTAAACGATCTAACTGATGATGTCCCATTTACTCATTTTTAAATTCATACAAAGATAAGAGTTTTCTTTCATATCTTTTACAAGGGACAGAAGTTTTGTAACAAATTATCCTCTCTTTTGGCAGATAATTCTATCTTTGTAAAAGAAATATAAAACCGTAATTCATGAAGAAAACACTTTTCTCGCTTATTTTAAGCAGCCTGCTCCTGCCGGGACAGGCACAGGATTTCGATACTTATTTTACAGACCGCACATTGCGTGTCGATTATCTTTTTACAGGAGATGCACAAAAACAAGAAGTTTATTTAGATGAACTGTGTGCCCTTCCTCACTGGGCCGGACGACGTCAGCATCTGAGCGAACTACCTTTGGAAGGCAACGGAAACATTACCATGAAAGACAAGGCTACCGGAGAAGTTATTTACCGTACCTCATTCTCCAGCCTGTTTCAGGAATGGATCAGCGAAAAGGAGGCACAGAGTGTAAAACGCGGATTCGAAAATACGTTTCTACTGCCTTATCCTAAACAGGCTGCCATTGTCACCATTGAGCTGAAAGATGTACGTCATCGCACTTCTGCATCGTTCACTCATGAGGTAAATCCTAACGATATCCTCATTCACCAGCGCGGAAGTACGCATGTCACTCCACACCGTTACCTGCTGAAAAATGGAGAGGCCAAAGATTGCATCGACATTGCCATTCTGGCCGAAGGATATACTGCAGAAGAAATGGAACTCTTCTACCGCGATGCACAGGCTGCCTGTGATGCGATTTTCGCTCACGAACCTTTTGCACGACTGAAAGACCGCTTTAATGTGGTAGCCGTAGCCAGCGAATCGGAAGACAGTGGGGTAAGTATTCCCCGCAAGAACGAATGGAAAGCTACAGCAGTCAGCTCTCATTTCGATACATTCTACTCCGACCGGTATCTCACCAGCCGTAGCGTAAAAGCCATGCACAACTGGCTAGCTGGTATTCCTTACGAACATGTAGTGATTCTGGCCAATACCGACACGTATGGAGGAGGAGGTATTTATAACTCGTACCTGCTGACAACTGCTCATCACCCGATGTTCAGACCGGTAGTTGTACACGAGTTCGGTCACAGTTTTGGAGGACTGGGCGACGAATATGCCTATACATCTGAACCAAGTCCGATGTATCCGTACGACATAGAGCCGTGGGAACCTAATATCACCACGTTGGTGAACTTTGAAAGCAAATGGAAGGATATGGTACCAGAAGGAACTCCTATCCCTACCACACCGGAAAAAGACAGAAAACTTCTGTATAGTAAAGTAGGTGTGTACGAAGGTGGAGGATATACCTTAAAAGGTATCTACCGTCCAACTACAGAATGCCGCATGAAAATCAATGAAGCACCGCGCTTCTGTCCGGTATGTGAACGGGCACTTGAAAAGATGATTCATTTTTATACGTATTAAGCATAACCTTATCACTTAATGACATTATCATGCTGACACTTACTAAAATTCAGACACACGAGAAAGAGTATCCGTTCATCGAACAACTGCTACACGAATCATTCCCACTTGCAGAACGCAGGGATGATGACTTGCAGCGAGATTATACCGATCATAATCCGAAGTTTACCTGCTACCTGATTACAGACGAAGAAGAAGGCAAGAGAATCCTGGTCGGGTTAATGACTGTATGGGATTTGGACGGCTTTCACTATGGAGAACATCTTGCGACCTCTCCCAACCTACGCAACAAAGGCTACGGCAAGCAGATTATGCAACGGCTTCGTGAGCTTTATCCGAATACTTTTATCCTCGAAGTGGAACGTCCTACCGATGAGATGGCTATCCGCCGTATCGGATTTTACAAACGCTGCGGATTCTCTCTTTGCGAAAAAGACTATATGCAACCCTCATACCGCAAAGAAGGAGAAGAAGTTCCACTCTATCTGATGTACGCCGGAACAGACAGCATCGACAATCAGTTTGAAAGTATACGCGATACCATCTACCGCGAAGTATATGGGGTAAAGTAATTCAATTCCTCTTTTTCCTAAAAGCGCGAAGAACATTCTGAATCAATCAGAATGCCGATTTTCCGATAACACAAAAGCATCCCCAATGACCTTGACAGGCTGTTGGGGATGCTTTTATATTGAATACTTAGAACGATACAATTGCTTCATTCTATATAGCAATAAATCAGTACACAACAAAAAAAGAGAGAATCCACTTTTCAGCAGATTCTCTCTAATTCGCTTTATCTTACACTATTACTGACGCTGAGTAGCTGAATAGTTGATTTTCAAAGCATAAGCCTGACGAAGAGCCTGTTTTACTTCTGTTACGATACCCATCTTAGTTTTAGCATCTACTTTCAGGGAAACAGTCATAAACGGTTTATCCTCTTCTTTCATGTTTTCACGTTCCTGATAAATGTAATCCTGAACTTCTGAAGTTTCAGCGAACTTATCGTTCAACTGGATACGGTCTGTAGTACCCATTTTCTTCTGGAACTCAGGCATCGGTTTACCAATGTAAATGAAAGACACCAAAGATTTCTTTTCAAGCTTTTCCAATTCTGTAGCCTGAGGCACTTTAAACTGAACCTTCAATGTAACTTCACGCATTGTTGTTACGATCATGAAGAAGAACAACATGGTAAAGATAAGGTCAGGCAAAGAAGAAGTATTCAACTCCGGCATGCCACGCTTACCTGTCTTATTAAATTTTCCCATGATTATTTTCCTCCATATTTTTTAGGTTCTGCTTCAGAAATCTTCTGTGGATAGTACTGAGTGATAGCATCCTTTTCAGCTTCTGAACATTCAGCCAAAGGTTTTCCAAACTGAGACTGAGCCAATTCGTTACGCAACTCGTTATAAGCGGCAACCAATTCGTTCTGAACCTGCAGGTAAGCATCATAGCTTGTACCCACGTCATTCTGTACAGAAATTACATGCTTTTCAGTAATCATTACGTTACCAAACAACGGCAAGTTCTTCATATGCTTTTCAGGCAAATTCGGATCGTCGTTCGGATTGGCAATGAATTCTTTTGCTTTTTCTCTTAATTGCTTAATATCACCCCATTCTCCAGCAACCATCAACTGGTCGTCCTTGTTCAGTTTTACCTGGAGAACGTTTCGTTCCTTTACAATGATATCATTGTTCTCCTGTTCCTTGTTTTCTGGGGGAGGCGGTAAACGTCTTGCCAGACCTCGGTCAGTATCCATTGATGTTGTAATCAGGAAGAAAATAAGCAACATGAAAGCAATATCGGCCGTAGAACTTGAGTTAATTCCAGGCACTGCTCTTTTCTTTCTTGCCATTCTATTTACTCCGTTTTAAATATTAAACTTCAATGTTCTGATTATTTCTTAAATAGACCTGAAAGGTTCAAGAGTGTTCCAACTGCTGCAATACCGAACAATACATAAGTAGAGTAGATCAGCATGTCAGAAACCTTCAACATTGTAACATCACTGTATTGTGTACCGTCACCCAACACTACAGTTTCAGCAGAACCCATATTGTAAGTAACAACCAACAACACAATCAGCAAAATAAGACCTAATAAAGATTTAATTGCACTTTTCGGATTATCTTTCAAAGCTCCTGCAAACTGTGCCAAAGCACCCAAGAGCGTAATGATAACAGAAACTCCAAACATAGCGTACATTAAGTACATCAGAGCTTCGGTATTCTGTGGCTCATTGTATTCGCCAACCGGATTATTGTATCCTACAAAGTAGAACATGCCCAATACTACCAAAATCAAGGCAACACAGACATAGAATACATAGTAAGATACTTTGTATGATAATTTAGCCATTGTTTATATTATTTTTTGTATTTCAAGTTGTACTTCATGATCATGTCAAGCAATGTGATAGAAGAATCTTCCATCTGGCTTGTAATAGCTTCAATCTTAGAAAGGATGTAGTTATAGAATACCTGAAGAATCAATGCTACAACCAAACCGAAGATAGTAGTAATCAAAGCCACTTTCATACCGCCTGCTACAACTGTCGGAGAAATATCACCTGCCTGTTGGATTTTATCGAACGCCATAACCATACCGATTACAGTACCCAAGAATCCCAAAGACGGAGCCATCGCGATAAACAATGTGATCCAAGAACATCCTTTTTCAAGGTAACCTGCCTGAACACCACCGTAAGAAACTACTGAACGTTCTACTACGTCCAAACCTTCGTCGATTCTCATCAGACCCTGATAGCAGATAGAAGCAACAGGACCGCGAGTGTTACGGCATACAGTTTTAGCACCTTCTACATCACCTTTTTCCAAAGCAGCTTCAATTTTAGCCATCAATTTCTTTACGTCAACTTCAGCCAAGCTCAAGTAAATGATACGTTCGATACAGAAAGCCAAACCAAGAACCAATGCAATAGCTACCAATGACATGAAGCTTGCATCACCTTCAATAAATTTAGTTTTTAACTCTTTGTGCATACCACCTTCTTCAACAACTGCAGGAGCTGCTGCTTCGTCCGCTGCTGCAACCTGTTCTGTCTGTGCCGGAGCTGCTGTAGCTGTAGAATCCTGAGCCATAGCTGTCTGAGTCATTCCAAATGAGAGGACTCCCATCACTGCAAGAATTGCAAATAACTTTTTCATTGTGTGTCTAATTTTTAAGATTAATTAATAGTTATAAATTGTTTTTATTGTTCACTAAAATCTGTTTGCGGAGAGAACGGGATTCGAACCCGTGATACGCTTTTGGCGTATACACGCTTTCCAGGCGTGCCTCTTCAACCACTCGAGCACCTCTCCTTTATGGCCTCGCCAAGGGGTTTCCCTTAAAAACGAACGCAAATTACAAATAAAAATGCGAACGGCAAGCGATTTCAGCCACAAATGTATTCTTTTTTTTCGTCTTACATAACAATCGGAAGACAAAAGTTCACAGATTCACCTAAAATTAATAAACTTTAAAAACTTCCTTCGGCTTTTTTGAAGACTTTGAGTGCATTTTCGGAAGTCGTAAGTCCGATTTCGGACAAAGGTCTCTCATAGATTTCAGACAACTTTTCTGCCACCTTTACCAGATAGGCACTCTCGTTTCTTTTACCTCTATAAGGCACCGGTGCCAGATAAGGAGAATCCGTTTCCAGTACAATACGCTCAAGAGGAATTTCCTTCAAGACTTCAGGCAATGTACTTTTCTTAAAAGTCACCACACCGTTTACTCCCAACATGAATCCTTCGTAAGCCAGTAACTGCGCTGCATCTTCTGCCGTACCAGTAAAACTATGGAAAATACCGGTGAGTGAAGTTCCGGCATAAGGTTTCAAGACTTCCAACAATTCCGGATAGGCTTCTCTACAGTGTACGATCAACGGCAAATCATATTCCAAAGCCCATTGTATCTGCTCGTCGAGTACCAGCATCTGTTCGTTCCGGTAAGTTTTATCCCAATACAGGTCCATTCCCACTTCTCCAATACCATAGAATGTCTGCTCCGAGCGCAACCATTGTTCAACGACAGCCAGTCTGCGTTTCCAGTCGGCATCTACAGAAGTAGGATGAAAACCAATCATCGGATAGCAACCGTCGTGAGTATTGCAAAGCGCCAGCATAGCTTCTACCGAAGTGTCATCGATATTAGGCATAAACAAACGGAGTACACCAGCCTCTGTTGCACGAATCAGTGCCAATTCACGATCTTCATCAAATTCTTCAGCGAAGAGATGAGTATGTGTATCAATCAGGTTTACCATAGTCTTACAATTTACGGTTCATCAATTTCAATACAAAATCCATCAGATTCTGCTTCAAGGCATCTTCTACCGATACTTTTTCCAAAAGAGCTTTTGCCTCTTCGTAATACTGATCGATTTTCTGCTGGCAAATTTCTCCGATACCCACCTTATTATATATAGCCGTTACAGCTTCAATCTTAGAAGAAGGCACATAATTTGATGCCGCAATCCAATCAAGCAATTCTCTTCGGGTTTGTGTATCGGCTTTCTCAAGAGCTGTAATCAGCATATAAGTTTTCTTGTTACACAGAATATCTCCTCCTATTTTCTTACCGAATACAGCCGGATCTCCATACACATCCAAATAATCATCCTGCAACTGAAAAGCCAGTCCCATACGGACACCGAAATCATAAAGCAATTGAGCATCATCTTCCGAAGCTCCACCCAATATAGCTCCTATCTTTAATGCACCGGCCAACAACACTGAAGTTTTCAGACGAATCATTTCAATGTATTCTTCGACCGTCACATCCGTCCGTGTTTCAAACTCCATATCCCATTGTTGCCCTTCACACACCTCCAGAGCTGTTTGTCCGAAAACTTCCATTACACTTTTCACATACTGAGCCGGACAATCCTGCATCATGAACTGATAGGAAAGAATCAGCATGGCATCACCGGAAAGGATAGCCGCATTCGGATTCCATTTTTTATGCACAACCGGTTTTCCCCGGCGCATTTCTGCATTATCCATCAAATCATCATGCAAGAGCGTAAAGTTATGATAAGTTTCTATAGCGGCTGCCTGCAGAAAAATGCGTTCTACATCCTCCTTATATAAATTATAGGCAAGCAACATCAATACGGGACGCAAACGTTTTCCGCCCAATGACAAGACATATTCTATCGGATCGTAAAGTCCTTTCGGATTACGGGAATAAGGAAGCGATTCAATATAAGCATGAATCTGCTTCATCAAGTGTTCACTGCTTTGCTGGTTCATAAAAGAAAGATTTAGAGAGTTGGTACAAAAAAGGCTGCTCTTTGCAAAAGCAGCCTTTTAAAGAGTTATCTAACCAAATAGATTACTGCAATTTAAATGTTACAGGCACGGTATATTTTACACGTACTGCTTTACCACGCTGTTTACCTGGTTTCCACTTCGGCATGGTTTTGATGACACGAAGTGCTTCTTTATCCAAGTAAGGGTCAACACTACGAACAACAACCGGGTCAACGATAGAACCGTCCTGATTTACGACGAACTGAACGATTACACGTCCCTGTACACCGTTTTCCTGTGCGATAGTCGGATATTTGATGTTCTTACCCAAGAATTTCAAACATTCTGCCATACCACCAGGGAATTCAGGCATTTCTTCTACGACCATGAAGATTTCAGCTTCTTCCGGTTCTTCTTCTTCAACAACAGGAGCTACATACTTAATTTCAACTGCCTGATTGTTTTCTTCACTTGACTGGATGGTTGTTTCCTGTACATCCGCGTCATTTTCTGCAATCTGCAACACTTCTTCCACCTTCGGAGCTTCGGGAGGAGGAGGTGCCTGTTTCGGCTCTTCCTGTTCTGTAATAGGAATCATTTCTTCTTCGAAGATCGGCATTTCGGCACCACTATCGGTAGTTACCTGTTTGTCACGTTCTGTCCATTCGAACGCCACGAACATCACTGCCAATATCAGCACGAATCCAATCAGCAGCCATGTGGTCTTTTTACCTTCCAAGTCTGCTTTGGGCGATTTTTTAATTTCCATAAAACAATTTTATAGGTTAATAATTCTCTGTTCGGCAAATGTAGCATAAATCTTTTAATCTGCCACATCTGGAAGGTAAAAAAATGCTATTTTATTTCATCTTATGTCCAGAAGCATAAAAAGTGGCATTTCTTGTATTTCATTCTCTTTGCATTATCCTATTCCTTAGCGTATTTTAACCATCGCTGATACAGAAAAACAAGCTTTTCTATCGTAAAAAAGAGTATCTTTGGAGCCTGAATTCAAACATATTATTTATAAGGTATGAAGAAAATCATTATCGCAATCGACGGCTTTTCCTCTTGCGGAAAAAGCACCATGGCTAAAGATCTGGCCAAAGAGATTGGCTATATTTATATAGACAGTGGAGCCATGTACCGTGCCGTAACACTCTACTGCATCGAACATCAGTTATTCGATGAAAAAGGACAAGTGAAAGAAGAAGAACTGAAAGCCCGGATGAACGATATACATATCTCTTTCCGGCTAAATCCGGAAACCCAACGCCCCATGACATACTTAAATGGAATGAATGTAGAAGACCGTATCCGCACAATGGAAGTTTCTTCTCATGTCAGTCCGGTTGCAGCTTTAGGATTTGTACGCGAAGCACTGGTCCGTCTGCAGCAGGAAATGGGGAAAGAAAAGGGTATTGTTATGGACGGACGCGATATCGGTACAGCTGTATTTCCACAAGCCGAACTGAAAATATTCGTGACGGCTTCTCCTGAAATCCGTGCCCAACGCCGGTACGATGAATTGAAAGCCAAAGGTCAGGAAGCGTCTTTCGATGATATATTATATAATGTAAAGGAACGCGACCGTATCGATCAGACTCGTGAAATCAGTCCGCTCCGCCAGGCTGAAGATGCAATTCTTCTCGACAACAGCCACCTGACAATTCAAGAACAGAAAGAATGGTTAAAAACTCAATTTCTAAAAGCCACTCATGCGTAAAGTAGAGATCGATCAGGGTTCCGGGTTCTGCTTTGGAGTAACAGCTGCAATCCAAAAAGCGGAAGAAGAATTGGCAAAGGGAGAAAAACTCTATTGTTTGGGCGACATCGTGCACAACGGTCAGGAATGTGAACGTCTGAAACAAATGGGACTCATTACCATCAACCACGAAGAGTTTGCTCTTCTGAAAAATGCCAAAGTGTTGCTCCGCGCCCATGGAGAACCTCCACGCACTTACGAGATAGCACGCGAAAACCACATTGAAATAATCGATGCAACGTGCCCCGTAGTACTGCGCCTGCAAAAACGAATTAAGCAGGAATACGATGCAACCCCTTCCGACCGGGAAAAACAAATTGTTATCTATGGTAAAAACGGACATGCCGAAGTCTTGGGGCTGGTAGGGCAGACTTGTGGAAAAGCCATTGTCATCGAGAAACTGGATGAAGTCAAATCGCTCGACTTCTCCAAAGACATCCGTCTTTATTCGCAAACCACAAAATCGCTGGATGAATTCCGCCAGATTGTAGCCTATATCAAGGAGCATATCTCCCCGTCTGCCACATTCGAATATTACGATACAATCTGCCGTCAGGTAGCCAACCGCATGCCTAATATCCAGAAGTTCGCGTCTGCACACGACCTGGTATTCTTTGTCTGCGGGCACAAAAGTTCAAATGGAAAGATTCTTTTTCAGGAATGCAAAAAAGTCAATCCTAACAGTTACCAGATCGACCAGCCGGAAGAGATAAACAAAGACTTATTAAAAGACGCACAATCCATCGGCATCTGTGGTGCCACATCTACTCCCAAATGGCTGATGGAAGCGTGCAAAAACGTGATAATGAAAGAGTAAAACAAAATATTCTTTTTTGTTTTATTCTTTTATATTTTTAGTAAATTTGCGTCATAGAATTAAACTTATAGTTAACTTATGGGAACAATTAAATGTATTGGTATCCTTACATCGGGAGGTGATGCTCCCGGTATGAATGCAGCGATACGTGCCGTGACACGTTCTGCAATCTACAACGGATTAAAGGTAAAAGGTATTTATCGAGGTTACAAAGGTTTGATTACAGGAGAAATTCAAGAGTTTCAAACACAAAATGTAAGTAACATTATACAGTTGGGAGGTACCATCCTGAAAACAGCACGTTGTCAAGAATTCAAAACTCCCGAAGGACGAAAAGTCGCTTACGAAACCATGCAGCGTGAAGGAATCGATGCGCTGGTAGTAATCGGTGGTGACGGATCACTCACCGGAGCGCGCCTTTTGGCACAGGAATTCGATGTACCGTGTATCGGACTTCCAGGTACTATCGACAATGACTTGTATGGAACAGATACTACCATCGGTTACGATACCGCTTTGAATACAATCCTTGATGCAGTCGACAAGATTCGTGATACAGCTACTTCTCACGAGCGTCTGTTCTTCGTAGAAGTAATGGGACGTGATGCCGGCTTCCTGGCTCTGAACGGTGCCATCGCTGCCGGAGCAGAAGCAGCCATTATTCCGGAATTCAATACAGAAGTCGACCAGTTGGAAGAATTCATCAAGAACGGTTTCCGCAAGTCAAAGAGCAGTTCTATCGTATTGGTAGCCGAAAGTGAAATCACGGGTGGTGCTATGCATTACGCAGAACGTGTAAAGAACGAATATCCACAATACGATGTACGTGTAACCATTCTCGGACACTTGCAGCGCGGCGGACGTCCTACTGCACACGACCGTATCATTGCCAGCCGTATGGGTGTAGCAAGTATTGAAGCTTTGATGGAAGGACAGCGTAACGTTATGATCGGTATTGAAAACGACCAAATCGTATATGTTCCGTTTACCAAGGCTATCAAGAACGACAAGCCTATCGACCGCGAACTGGTTAATGTATTGCGCGAATTGTCAATCTAACACAATTACTTGTATTCCACATAAAAGCCTGCCGTGCAGAAAGCACGGCAGGCTTTTTTATTATCGTCTCAATCCATTAGGCCTTCATCCGTCTTCTGCGTTTACGGCGTTGCAGATTTTTACGCTTATAGCTAATCCAACGGCGACGGATTTGCCATCCGCATAATCCTACGACTACAGCCAGAATCAGAATCACAATGCCTCCGCTCAGATTATCCCCTTTCACACGCGACCATATTTCCAGTACATTCACCGTCTTGTCACCAAAATCGCGAATCATTGAACAGCGGGCTATTACCGAACGGTCCGGATACTGTGTATTGCGCAGGCGTACCTTTTGCGCTTCAGCACCGAAGAAATAACTGGCATCAACTTCTTCCAGTGTAGAGTCAATGCAGGCTTCCATGATTTCGGGAGCAGCAATCGAACTCACATACCCGTTTTCCTCCATATTACGCAAGGCAATGTCCGGACAACATAAAAAATTGATGAAATAACTTGCCGCCTTCGTATTGCGGGCATATTTAGGAATCACCCATCCGTCGTACCACACATTACTGCCTTCCTCCGGAATAGTATAGTCCAAATCCACACCTACTGTAGCCGCTTCCTCCATGGCCCACTGAGCATCCCCGCTCCATGTCACGTTTATCCAAGCCTTTTCTTTGGTCATCATCTCTTTACCAAAGTCAGCTTCCCATCCAGCCACATTCGGTTTCAGTAATTTAAGATACTTTTCCACTGTATCCATGGCCGCAAGTGAATAATCGTTCATCAGTTCCGGAACAGTTTTCAGTCCTTCTTTCAGTTCTTTGCGGTGTGCATACAGCATAGCTGTACCGTAAGCATCACGGTAGGCATCCTTCATCAGCAGCTTACCGGCAAAATGTTTATTCCACAGACACTCCCACGATTTCAGTTCCTCCGGTTTTACATATTTCTTATTATAGAGAATACCTGCAGTACCCCACATGTAACACACTGCATAACGGCTGGCTGGATCATCCGGACGGGTACTCAACTTATCAATCTGCTCCTTGATATACGGAGCTACTCCTTTCATATAATTAGGCGAATGAGCAAATACCGTATCAATAGGCAACAACAGATTCTTGCGCAACATTCGTTCAATGATGTATTCCGACGGACACACCACATCAAAATCCTCATGCCCTTTTTCAATCTTGGTCAGCATGATTTCGTTGATATCGAACGTCTGATACACAATACTGATATCTTCTCCGGTCTGCTCTTTATAATACTCCTGGAAATCCTCCAGCACCCCTTCGCCGATGTAGTCGGCCCAGTTGTATATTTTCAGTACTTTCTGCCGCGAACCGGTATCGTTGTAACACGCGGTACACAGAGCACACAGCCCCATTATCAGTACAAGTAAATTCAGTTTCTTCATGTTGTTTTTTTAGGTTACGAAACTTTTCAATTGAAAATTGAGAATTGATAACTGGCAATTACTATAGTTCTCTTATCAACTCAAGAGCTCATATTAAGTTTGTATGTTTTTTAGTTTGTAAGTTTGTCAGTTTGTTAGTATTCTCAAGCTCAGAAACTTAAAAACTTAAGAACTTAAAAACTCATATTAAGCTTGTTGATATCCTCATACGCAAACTCAAAAACTCAAGAACTCAAAAACTTAAAAACCAGTTTTCTCATCTTTTTTTATCTGCCCTTCTGTTCAGAATAATCAGCAATACCAGAATCACCACAAAAATGATGGCCGAAAGCGGACGCAATTCAGGGGTAAGTCCTCCCTTGCGTGCATCAGCATAAATATAAGTCGACAACGTTTCCAGCCCCTGATTACCGATGGTAAACACCGTAACGGCAAAGTCATCAATAGAGATGGTCAGTGCCAGCAGAAACCCTGTAATCATTCCCGGACGAATCTCCGGAATAATCACCTTGCGAAGTGCCTGCATCGGAGTTGCCCCCAAGTCCAAAGCAGCCTCATAAAGATTCGGGTTCATCTGTTTCAGTCGCGGAAGCACACTCAACACCACATAAGGCGTACAAAACGTAATATGTGCCAGTACCACAGTAGTAAATCCCTGAGTAATACCCAACGATACAAAAAGCAGGAAAAGTGAAATACCCGTGATAATATCACCGTTCAGAATAGGAATTGTATTGATAAATCCCATCGCCTGCCGTCCGCGAGCCTTCAGATTATAAATACCGATAGCAGCCAGACTACCCAATATAGTAGATGCCGTTGCTGCAATCAGTGCAATGGCAATGGTATTGACAAAGGCATTCACCAGCGAATGATGCGCTCCCGTATCAAACAGCGAAGCATACAGTTTCATCGAAAACCCCGTCCAGTTACCCAGTACCTTGGCTTCGGTAAACGAGTAAATCACAATAATGGCAATCGGTGCATACAATGCCAGCAACAACACCCACAGATATGTCTGTGCAAGAATCTTCTTTACCATACGCCACTTCCTCCTTTATCCGATTCGCGCTCTTCACTGCTGAAAAGTGAAGTTGCCGCAATCAGGAACAGCATAATCAGCGACAAAGCTGCCCCGTAATTCCACAAACTGTTGTTTATATTCTCCTGCATGGTTGTACCAAACAACTTGATGTTGTTCATCGTCAGCAGTTCGGCGATGGCAAAAGTCGAGATAGTAGGCATGAATACCATCATGATACCACTAACCACCCCCGGCATAGAAAGTGGGAATACCACCTTCCAGAACACCTGAAACGAGTTGGCCCCCAAATCCTGTGCTGCTTCAATATAACTTTTGTCCATCTTCTGCAGCGTATTGTAAATAGGGTAAATCATAAACGGAATAAAGTTGTATATCATACCGAATATCAGTGCCCCCTCTCCCAATGGCAAACGGAGGAAATCAAACAGAGCCACCGTAGCCAGCGTACGGATCAGGATATTCACCCACATGGGCAGGATAAACAGCATAATCACCGTCTTGGCATACCCCGAATTGCTCCGACTCAGAATCCATGCCACCGGATAGCCCAACACAATACACCCTATCGTAGTGAGAATGGCAATACCAATCGAATACACAAAGGTATTCACGTCTTCCGGATGTGCCAGAAACTTGCTGAAATTGGCAAGTGTCAGATGACCTGCATCATCCGTAAAGGCATAGACCACAATCAGTACCATCGGAATAATCACGAAAAAGAGGGAAAACAGCAGATAAGGCAGTGTCCAGCTCTTACGTGAAGAAAAGAAAAATCGTAACTTATTCATTTCCGTATGTCGAGAAAAAGAAAATCAGATAATCACACGAATCGCTTCTTTCGGGATAGTAATACCTACACGGTCTCCGTCGTCCCATACATCATTGGTATCGACAAATACATTTTCATCCCAATCGGAGAATACCGTCAGATGATAATGATTTCCCTTGTACAGAATAAACTTCACTTCTCCAGTCAGCATACCGTCCTCTTCGTTGTCCTGCAACACCACCTGATCGAAGTCCACTTCCACTTTTACGGCTCCGTTCTCTTGTACCCGACTCATATCCACCGTCGGACATTCGAACTCACATCCCAGAAACTCCACATGTGTTTCATCTATCATGCGCGCTTCAAATGTATTGCAGGTACGCTCTTTCTTCATAATATGAATATCGAAAGGCTTTATCAGCAAACCGACTTCCGTACCCGCTTCAAAAGCATGATAGTCCTGTACTACCATTTCATAATCACCACACAGCACCACCATCTCATAATGCACTCCCTTGAAGATGCACGACTGCACTACACCACGCAACTGCGCCATGTCTGATACCGGGAAAATATACAAGTCTTCGGGACGAATCACCACATCCACCGGCATATTTTCTCCAAATCCCTTGTCTACGCACTCAAACTCATGGTTACAGAAACGCACGCGGCAATCCTTCACCATTGTTCCGTTCAAGATGTTGCTCTCTCCAATAAAGTCGGCTACAAACGAGTTGATCGGTTCATTATAGATATCTGTCGGTGTACCAATCTGCTGAATCTTACCCTCGCTCATTACCACGATGGTATCACTCAGTGTCAGTGCCTCTTCCTGATCGTGTGTCACATAAATAAAGGTAATTCCCAGACGGCGGTGCATTTCCTTCAACTCCATCTGCATATCCTTACGCATCTTCAAGTCCAGTGCAGCCAGCGGTTCATCCAGCAACAACACTTCCGGCTCATTCACAATGGCACGGGCAATTGCTACACGCTGCTGCTGTCCTCCCGACAGAGAATTCACATCACGATATTCGTAATCCGTCATTCCCACCATCTTCAGCGCAGCCTTCACTTTCTTCTCCATTTCAGCCTTCGGCATCTTCTTCAGTTTCAGACCGAAAGCAATGTTATCATACACATTCAGATGCGGAAACAGCGCATATTTCTGAAACACGGTATTCACCGGTCGCTTGTGCGGCGGTGTCTGCGTAATTTCCTTTCCGGAAATACGTATTTCTCCCTCCGAAGCAGTCTGAAAACCAGCTATCAGTCGCAACAGCGTAGTCTTTCCACATCCGGACGGTCCCAGAATTGTTACAAATTCACCCTTTTTAACCGAGAGGTTTATATGATCCAACGCAGTCTTTTCTCCAAAAAACTTGGATACATCCTTTACCTCAATAATAGACATGTTCTCGTTTTGCATTAATCCAGTTCAATATTTATGGGGGCAAAGTTACATATATTATTCACCAAAAGCACCATAATCAGCTTATTTTCGATAAAATATTCTAATTATGGTGCTTTTTTCGTATAATTATGCGATAAATGAATCTCTTCTTTTCCTTTTTATTTCATTTCCTCAAAATAAGTATCGAGCAGTCGCTTGGCTGCCGCAAACGAAGTAGCCTGTCCGTTTAGTACTTCCTGCTCCTGTCCGGCCAGCATAACTGCTATTTTCTCATTCTGATAGAAACTGTCGCGCAGATGTTCGTTGATGGTTTCATACATCCAATACTTAGCCTGCTCGTTACGACGGTGTTCAAAATATCCATTGGCCTTCACAAAGTCGAAATACTTGTACACCATGTCCCAGATTTCCTCTACGCCGATGTTATAGAATCCGGAATACGTCATCACCTGTGGTGTCCATCCCGACTCGGGTGCCGGAAACAGATGCAGTGCGTTACGGAAATGAGCCGCAGCCAACTTAGCCTTTTCTATGTTATTCCCGTCTGCCTTGTTGATAACAATTCCGTCTGCCATCTCCATAATACCACGCTTTATTCCCTGCAGTTCATCTCCGGTACCTGCCAATTGAATCAGCAGGAAGAAGTCCACCATCGAGTGTACAGCTGTCTCACTCTGTCCCACTCCTACAGTTTCTACAAAAATCTTGTCGTAACCGGCAGCTTCACAAAGAATAATCGTTTCACGGGTTTTTCTCGCCACACCTCCCAGCGATCCGGCCGAAGGACTGGGGCGGATAAACGCATCCGGATGAACCGACAACTTTTCCATACGGGTCTTGTCACCCAGAATACTACCTTTCGAACGTTCACTACTGGGGTCGATAGCCAGCACAGCCAGTTTCCCGCCTTTTTTCAGAACATGCAATCCGAAGACATCAATCGATGTACTTTTTCCGGCTCCTGGTACTCCACTGATTCCCACTCGTACCGAATTTCCTGAATACGGAAGACATTTTTCAATCACCTCCTGCGCCAGTGCCTGATGCTCGGGACGCAAACTCTCCACCAGCGTAACGGCCTGACTCAATATCGTGACATTTCCTTTCAGAATACCTTCTACATATTCTCCAGCAGAAAACTGCCGTCTTTGCGGACGCTTTCTGTTCTTCAGATAAGGATTTACCGTTGCAGGCTGTTCTATGCCTTTATTCACGGTCAGTCCTTTGTATTCTTCACTGTTTTCCGGATGGTCCATAGCTTTTTGTTTTTATTTTTAGTTAACAAGGCTTTTTTAGGGAACAAGGTATCAGATGACAAGTCGACAAGGCCTTGTTCCCTTGTCCCCTTGTTATCTGATACCTTATCAAACTATCTCAAACTCGCCTTCACCCTCAGAGTTATCTTCGGATGCTGCGGGTCATTTGTAATCATCAGAATACGCTGTGTACCTCTCACACGTGACAGGTTCTTGGCTAATACAGTCACCTTCATCTTGGTCGACTCACCCGGTTTCAGCACACGCTTCTTCAAATTCACCGACAAAGCCATACTGAACACCTGCATATCCTTGATTACCAGATCAGTTTTTCCTGTATTTGTAATTACAACCGTCTGCGACTTCTTCTGAGTCGGCTTCAGATTCAGATATTCCAGCTTTTGTGTAGAAAGTGAAATAACCGGCGGATTCTGTTTTTCGTACTCGCTCATTGAAGAGAAGTCGGGCAACAATACAACCGATACAGGAATCTCATTTTCACTACCTACCTTGTCACCCAGGAAACGCGACAAGTACACCGATGCACGGGTAATACCCAATGCCGGCAGTTTTTCCGTATCCAGCGTCACCTGTATCTTTCCACTCTTGTTGCGCCCTATCACCTCCGGAGTCGACTTCACACTCAGGTACGGAGGCAAATGCATCAATACCGGAGTATATGGTTTGTTCGATGTATTGGCCACCAGAATTTCAAACACCGGCTTGTCACCCCGATTCACATCATCAAACTCTATCTCTTCCTTATCCAGACGGATGGCTCCGAAAGCAATCGGATGAGTAAAGGTAAAATTCTTCGGATCGGCAGTTACTTCTCCGTTGAATTCCAGATACAAAGGCATCGGCGAAGCATTGCAGTACACTCCCACTTCCTTATAGAAACGTCCTATCGCCTCTGCATCAAACACAGCCGTTACCGTACCTTTTCCTCCTGCCGGAATCGGCTCTTCCGTCCATGTAGCCTTTGTACATCCGCACGAAGTCGTCACGTTCGATATTACCAGCGGTTTGTCTCCCGTATTGGTAAAAGCATAGGTCACCGTTACCGGATTTCGCCACAATACGTAGCCCAAATCCTGCTGTTCACGGTCGAAAGTTATCTTAGGTTGTGCCTTCCCTGCCAGGGCCACAGCACTCCATATCATCAATAAGAATAAAATACGTTTCATCTGTTTCTCTTTCTATATATTTTACAAGATAGTGAGCAGTCAAATCCCCAAGCCAAAAACCAGCATTGGAATAAAAGAACTGACAAACCGCTCCTGTCCTGTGTTTGCGCAAAGATAGAGAGAAAATCAATCACCGCAAAAAGTTACAGTCAGTTTCTCCGCTCCCGTATGTGCAGCAAACTCCGGTGCATAAACCGACTGTACCGAAGCCATACCTGCCCTGTACGTACCGCTACGATCAATATATACGTCATACTCCAGCACGTAAGTACCTTTTCTCATCCGGTCGATAAAAAACTCGGTCGATGCGTCACGGCTCACCCGGTAGCATCCCGTACCACCGATGCGGCAATATCCCGACAACTGTTCCACCGGCTCCATGCAGGCAGCCCGTTCATCCTTCACCCGTACAAAGTCCATGTCGCGGTCGGCACGCACCGTCAGTCTCACCGTCAGCTTGTCTCCCGGTTTCAGCACCGTCTGTCCGTCTGTCGGTTTTCCCTCTTTCCGGTACTCCCGGTCTACATACAGTCCGTGTCCCTCATCCGCCTTCAGCCGATCCATCTGCTCCGTATATTGTGCATACACGGCTCCCCAGCCTATGCCCTTTCCGGTCTTTTCCACTATCACACGGTCCACCTTGGTCTCCTTGCCTTCCCAGCTCCGGCGCACATAGCCTAAAGCATCCTGTGGGGTTTTCCATACCGTCTTGCCCACGGTCGCCTTCATCTGTCCGGCTTCCTCCATCCGATGTTCTCCGCCACACAAGAACGCATACACCGCATCCGCCGTAGCAATCGGAGTCTCCCATGCCTGCACCTGCTTCTGCTTCAGCAGCCATCGCTTCATCTCTCCCTCCATCCGTTCGTCCGGAGCCAGCCGGCGGATTGCTTCCAGGGCAGCCGTCTGGGCAGGAATCCGGTAACTGCTCCACGAATAGGCCGCCTTCGGTGTGTCAAAGTAGCGTCCCATCTCCTTACTATATACCGTATACTCTTTTACAGACTGCATCAGTTCTGCCGCCTTCCGGGTTCTGCCGCAAGCCTGCATCACTATCGCATGCATCGCTTTTTCATAAATGCCATACACCTTCTGCTCTTCCATCCGGTCCAGCATCCAGTCCACTTTCTTCTGCTCCGGCAGACTCACTTTATCCGGGCACAAAGCCTGCATATAGAGCCAGCGCACCGTCTCCGTACGGGGAACTGCCTTACCCTTTCCTTCCTTCTCCAATTTCCGAAGCTCCTCATACTCTTCCTCCACCTCTGCCTTCAGGTAATTCATGGCCCGCACATACATCGGTTCCGCTCCCGGTTCCAGTTTTCCGGTCAGCGCATACAGCCGGCTCAACAGTTCGGCAATCTGTGTCGTCACATACAGATTCCCTTCCATGCCGCGGTACCAGCTCCACGAACCGTCTTCTCGCTGCAAGCCCTTCAGTTTTTCCACTGCCGTCCGCAGTTCCTGTTCCCGGATGTTCCGGTCGAACAGCCGGACTATCTGTCTCCGTTGTTCCGTTTCCTTCATCGCTTCTGCCAGCCAGGGCATTTCCTCCTCCAGCAGCCCTTTCAAGTCGGCATTCTGCTCCAGCGGACTCTGTGTATGTTCGTCCAGTGTCCCCGCAGCTTCCCAAGCCTTCCATACCTCTTCGATACGCGGATTCAAATCCACAAGATGCGCAGCCAGACTCTGTGCATAGTACGCCGAAGCCCAGGCAATGGCATCCTCCGAAGCCGGATTCCCCAATGCCGGCAAAGCCTGTACCACATACCAGTCCGGATTGGCTGTCATCTCCACCGTCAGTCTTCTGTCGGCAGCTGTCTCGCTCTGTCCGTTGAACAAATCCTCCGTCTTTATCACCAGCGTATCCGCTCCGTCCAGTTGCAGCGGAACCGTTTCCGTTACCCACTGCTTGTCGGTCAGCACCGGCAGATACCGCTGCTCGCCGTCGGTATGTGCACCGGCTTCCGCCACCACCTTGCACACCAGTACCTCATGGCGTCTGTTTGCTTCAAAATCGAAATACACCTGTCCGGTTTCCCCCTTTGCCGTACGGAATTTCTTTTTGGCAGAAAAAACCACCTTGTCCGTCATCGGATCGGTCAGTTGCAGACGAACTGTCCCTTTCACCTCTTCTTCCGACAAATTCACCAATGATACCGCCACCTGTGCCCGGTCGCCGGCACGCACAAAACGCGGCAAGTTAGGCTGCACCATAAACGGCTTCGAAGCCACCACCGTATCCGTCATCAGTCCGTAGTCCATGGCTTTTGTATGAGCAAATCCCATCCACTTCCAGGTCGTCAGTGCATCAGGCAACGTAAATACCATGCTCACTACCCCTGCCGAATCCGTACGCAGTTGCGGATAGAAGAAAGCCGTCTCGGCAAAGTTCGTTCTCAGCGGCATGTCTATCGGAGCATCCGGTCCTTCTGCCGTTGCCTCTCCATTTCCTCCTACCGGCACCATTTCCTCCTCAAAGACCACATCCGTCAACTTCGCATTCTTCGGTGCCGCATATTTCACTTCCACCGCATTTCTCGAAAACGCCGGCCTTGCCAATACACAATCTTCCGTACTCTGAACCGTTTCTTCATAATCGCCGAACGTCGGTTTCCACAGCCTGCTGTAGTCTCCCCACTCATCCAGCCTCAGTCCACTACCTGCATAATGGTATGCAAACGGCACATACATTCCCGCACGCTGTCCGTTCCACATCGTTCCTGTAAACACATACGGCACTGCCCGGTTAAAATACAGTCCGAATCCCCAGCTATGTCCGTACAGTCTGTCCAGCGAAGCATCATACAGCACTGCCATCACATTGGCACGCACCGGCTTGCCGTCCTTGTCCACAATCTGCATCCGCCATTCCTCCTCTGTGCCCGGAATCAGACGGTCGCGGAAAGTCTCCCACTTCATCCGGAGCTGCTTCTCCGGTTCGGGACGTACCAGACGCTCCTGGCGGCTGTGCCATACCCCTTTCTTCATAAAGGCCATGTTCACTATCACCCCGTCTCCATACTCCTTCCGGTACGGATACGACAATTTCACCACCTCGTTACTCAGATTCATCCGTTCCGACTCTACGCGTCCCTCTTCAGTATACACATCTACAAACAGATACACACTGTCTTCGCTGCTTCCCACATACAAATCCACCGCATTCTCCTCGCTCCACGGTCCCTTTTCATCCCGGTAAAACCATTCCGTTGCCACTACCGGCATCCGTCCCGTATGCAGCGAGCACCACACAAAGTCCTGCTCCGTCTTCCCTTCTCTTCCGGCTTCATCACAGGCCGATGCCTCCATCCGGTACATACCGTCGGGCAAGTTCCACACAGCGGCAGGCGAGAACGCTTCCTGTGCCTTCCGCTTCCCTTCGTACACCAACTTTCCTTTCTTTCCGTCTTCTCCCCGTTCAAACACCCGGAAAGTCACCTCCGTATCCACCGGCATTCCGTTCAGGTTCTGTACCCGGAAGACAATCTCTTCCTTTTTCTCCCGCACCATTGTTTCGCGCAGTCCCTCTATCTGCAGTCCGATGGAACAACTGCCCACCGGCAGCACCATCTGTCCTACCTGGGTTTCTCCGGCTCCGTCGGTCACCTCCGCCTTCAGCGTATACGCATAATAAAAATAGGATCCTTTCCGGAACATTTCACTCTCCGGACGGGTGAGACATACCTCTACAGCAAACCGTCCTTCGGCATCCGTCCTTACCGTTCCGTGCTGAATCTCCTCTCCCTGTCCGCCGGGCATCCAGAACCAGCGCATGGCACGCGTCATACGGAAGTCCACCTCCGCATTCCGCACCGGTGCCCCCGCAAAAGTCAGTGCCTGTCCTTCCACGCGCAGGCTGTCCCCCCAGGTATACGCTTTTTCCACCGGTGTAAACGTCACCTCAAAAGTCGGCCGTTTATATTCTTCTACCTTTATATAAGCCGAAGTTCCGAAAGCCTTCACCAGTGCCTCTCCCGGAAGCACCTGTTGCGACAACACCAGTTCCGCAGCAAATGTACCCCATTCATCGGTACGCACAGCCGTTTTCTTCCATTCCTTTCCGTGCAGCACCAGCACCGCTTCATCCGTCTCGTTGGCAGCCACCTGCAACGAGTCCCCCCGCTGCCGGTATACCACACCCGATACCCGTACCGTCTGTCCCGGCCGGTACAGCGAACGGTCGGTAAAGAGCGATGTCCTTCTTCTCCATTCCTTTTCTGAGGCTACTGTATGCCTGTACAAAGACAGAGACCCGATGGCCATAAAGTCATTCCCCGGAGTCCGCACATTGCACAATAGCTCCCTGCCCTCCGGCACTTCTATCCGTACACTTCCTCTTTCGTCCGCCTTGTCCGTCTTCTTCACTATATACGTACCGTTCTTCTCCTCATACATCACCAGTTCCGCGCCCGGCACCGGCTGTCCGGTCCGCTTGTCCACTGCTACCACCTCATAACAGTTCTTTTCAGCCGTCAAAGCCACACACTGATAAGGCGACACATGCAACACCGTATAATCCACCTTCTCCGCATACCCTTCGGGCACTGTCTTCAGCAGATAAATCCCCGGCTCCGGCATTCTCCAGCGTATCACCGTATCCGTCTGCCGGAAATCCTCCGTCGGCTTCAGCTGCCAGCGCTGCACCTCAGTCCGCTTTCCAAACTTCTTAACCCATCGTTTATACTCGTCCTGCCGGTTATTCTCTACTTCCAGCGGAGTCAGATTCAGGCGATACACCTCCATCCGCAGTGCCGTCAGATTCTTGTAAGTCACCCTCAGTTCCGCTTCCTCCTCCGGATACACAAACGGAATCTCCACCTGCAGTGCCGGTGTTTCTATCCGTTCCATCACCCCTTTCAGCGCCTTCACCGTTTCAGCCTTGGGATACCTCTTCCATCCCTTCTCCGCAGTCTGGTATGCCTTCCGCAAGTCCCCTTCCTGTTCATACAGCAAAGCCCGTCTCAGATACACCTCTGCACACACTTCCAGATCGGCAAACTCCCGGCTCCATTTCTCCAGCAGACTGCCATACTCCTCTCCGCTCAGCCGGAAACGCTCTCCTGCCACTCCACGCTGTGCCTGCCATTCCGCCTTCGCCAGTTGTGTAATCAGGAAGCCCTCCCGGTTTACGTTCCCGTAAAAAGCCAGCAGGTCATCATACATCCGTACAATCTCCTCCTGCACCTTCTCCATCCGGTTCCATCGCCATGCCCCGTTCAAGGCACGTATTGCTTCCCTGGTCAGCAGGTCGTACATCGAGTCACCCAGATAGCGTTCACTCAACTTTCCCGTCTGTGTCATCGGTACAAAGTCGTCAGCCGAAGCACCCTTCAGCACCTCCTTCGGCGCCAACGAACGTCTGAAATACACCAGTGCACTGTCCACATCCTCTTCCCGTCCCTGTTCCGCCAGTCTGCTTCCCAGGAGACTGTAGAGCACCGCCTTTCCCAGCGGCTCCGTTTCCTTCTCCGCCCAGTCCTCCAGCTGTTTCCGGTCCACCGGAATACTGTCCGGAGCAATCATCCCCCTGTATTGTGCCCGCATCAGCCAGGCTTTCATCATCTGCGGCAAATTTCTTTCCGTCTCCGCCCTGGTATAAATCTTGTCCAACACCCCGATTACCGACTTCGGCAAATCCTTCTGTTGCAAGGTTTCCACCTCTTTCCACCATGCCGTATAGGTCTGTGCCCACGAAAAAAGCGGGAAAAGGGCAAGCAGTAAAAAAGCCCTTATTTGTTGTCCTCTTGTCTTCATATCCTTTTGTTTTTGGTTTCACAATCTCCCGGACCGATTCCCTTTTTCTCCCTTCCGAAGAAGATAAAGTAATCCGGTAGTCTTTTATAAAGAAATGGAATTTTCCCCAAAATACGGCGGTTTTTATCTTAAATAAGGCTAAACACAAGATTTTTCCCACTCATTCAATTATTTTGACAATAAAAAAGCGCGCCTCTGTTTAAGAGGTGCGCTCTCACAGCCGAACACACGGCCATTTTCTGCCGCAAATATACACTTTTTCTTTGATTTGCAGCAGAAAAATAGAGTTTTTAGCCCTTTTACTTTAGCCTTTATTTACAAATAAGATATTTAAGTTACAAAACTATGAATCACCATCTGCAAAGACAGGGGCACCTCTTAAACAGAAGTACTCCCGCCCCCATTTTCTACTTACGGCAAAATAAACCTGATTCCCAACAACTTAAATACACTGGGGAGGAAAAAAAGGTATACCCCTACTTTATTTAACAAACCTAAACTCAGTAAATCAACTCTACAAATAATTCGTACAACATGCAATTCATTTCCTCCACTCTTGTGGAATTTGAACAACCGGACCTCATTCCCGTAGAATCCGGAAAGCTTCTTGCGCAAATGCGGAAAATGCAAGCTTTCTATTACGAGCTGTACGACTCGTACCTGCGCGGAGGAAAATACATCGTCCGTTACATGTTCTATACGCTCTCTGCAGTGAAACGGGTCACCCGTGCACAGCTTCGCAAGCAGTTTGCAGCCA